>Ga0257110_1000008_pt1:95000-129219 | contig 129219 bp, 113 predicted proteins | sample LP_taG_7_FD_190184 | JGI IMG/M metagenome (GOLD analysis project Ga0257110, IMG submission 190184) | Marine microbial communities from Northeast Subartic Pacific Ocean, Canada - LP_J_2015_P26_10m | ecosystem: Environmental > Aquatic > Marine > Oceanic | place: Canada: Northeast...
ACCATCAGCTAAGGCCCCTAAAAATTGCTAAGTGCGAAAGGAGGTGGGAGTGCCTAGACAACCAGGAGGTTTGCTTAGAAGCAGCAATCCTTTAAAGAGTGCGTAATAGCTCACTGGTCGAGTAAGCCTGCACCGAAAATGTACGGGACTAAGTAATTTGCCGAAGCTATGGGGTAATTAAAAATTATCGGTAGGGGAGCGTTCTGTTGTAGGTTGAAGCGTTAGTGAAAACGGGCGTGGACGAAGCAGAAGTGAGAATGTCGGCTTGAGTAGCGAAAACATTGGTGAGAATCCAATGCCCCGAAAACCTAAGGATTCCTCCGGAAGGCTCGTCCGCGGAGGGTTAGTCAGGACCTAAGGCAAGGCCGATTTGGCGTAGTCGATGGATAACAGGTAGACATTCCTGTACCACTTTTTATTGATAATGAGGGACGGAGCAGGCTAGTTCAGCCGGATGTTGGTTACCGGTTTAAGCGTTTAGATGTTGAGAAGTAGAGAAAATACTTTGAGTTAAGGCGTGAATAGGAGATACTTAATCGTATCGAAGTGAATGATGTCATACTTCCAAGAAAAGCTCAGACTATCGTAAATATAAAGTGCCTGTACCATAAACCGACACAGGTGGGTAAGTAGAGAATACTAAGGGGCGCGAGATAACTCTCTCTAAGGAACTCGGCAAAATAACCCCGTAACTTCGGGAGAAGGGGTGCCTTATAGGCTGCAATAACAAGGTCCAAGCGACTGTTTACCAAAAACACAGGTCTCCGCAAAGTCGCAAGACAAAGTATGGGGGCTGACGCCTGCCCAGTGCCGGAAGGTTAAGGAAGTTGGTTAGCGTATGCGAAGCTGGCGACTGAAGCCCCGGTGAACGGCGGCCGTAACTATAACGGTCCTAAGGTAGCGAAATTCCTTGTCGGGTAAGTTCCGACCTGCACGAAAGGCGTAACGATTTGGACACTGTCTCGGAGAGAGGCTCGGTGAAATAGACTTGTCTGTGAAGATGCGGACTACCTGCACCTGGACAGAAAGACCCTATGAAGCTTTACTGTAGCTTGGAATTGACTTCAAACTTTATTTGCGTAGGATAGGTGGGAGGCTATGAAGATCATCTTCTGGGATGATTGGAGCCGTCCTTGAAATACCACCCTGGTAATGTGAGAATTCTAACTTTTCGCTGTGAATCCAGCTGAAGGACAGTTTCAGGTGGTCAGTTTGACTGGGGCGGTCGCCTCCCAAAAGGTAACGGAGGCGTACAAAGGTTTCCTCAAATCGGTCAGAAATCGATTGTAGAGTGCAAAGGCAAAAGGAAGCTTGACTGTGAGACCTACAAGTCGAACAGGGACGAAAGTCGGTCTTAGTGATCTGACGGTACCGAGTGGAAGGGCCGTCACTCAACGGATAAAAGTTACTCTAGGGATAACAGGCTGATCTCCCCCAAGAGTTCACATCGACGGGGAGGTTTGGCACCTCGATGTCGGCTCGTCGCATCCTGGGGCGGTAGCACGTCCCAAGGGTTGGGCTGTTCGCCCATGAAAGCGGTACGCGAGCTGGGTTCAGAACGTCGTGAGACAGTTCGGTCCATATCCGGTGTAGGCGTTAGAATATTGAGAGGAGTCTTCTTTAGTACGAGAGGATCGAGAAGAACGTACCGCTAGTGTGCCAGTTATCGTGCCAACGGTAAACGCTGGGTAGCTATGTACGGAGTGGATAACCGCTGAAAGCATCTAAGTGGGAAGCCCACCTCAAGATGAGTATTCTTATCTAAAAGATATAAGGTTACGGCAAGACTAGCCGTTTAATAGGTACTATGTGAACGTACAGTAATGTATTGAGCAGAGGTATACTAACAAACCGAATACTTGAATTCAAAGAAATTATTATAAGGTGTCAGTTTATTTTTACTGAGACCTTATAATATAAAAATATATAATACTTGGTATTTTAGCCTAATGGACCCACTCTGATCCATCTCGAACTCAGTTGTGAAACGTTATCGCGGTGAAAATACTAGAAGGGAAGCTTTCTGGGAAAATAACTCAATGCCAAGATTATGTATATGTAATTTTTATTAACTCAATATCATAAGTTTTCAGCTTTTTAAGCGGGTAGGCAGAATCGAACTCCCATCATTAGCTTGGAAGGCTAAGGTTTTACCACTAAACTATACCCGCATTTTAATCTATCTTAGTTAAACATAATTATAAGGGATATTTAGAAACTTGGCTAGTGTTGTTGCTTTTTCTTCTAATGCAAATAATGGCATAGGATCACCAACGCCTGTTAAAGGTATTCGCCGATTATCTATAGTTATTAAATATATTGCCCGTCGTGGGTTTATTCCCTCTTTTATTTCTACTTCAATGGATTTTATTTCATTTATAGGGTAACTTAATAAGATATTTCGACTTGCCCCCGGAAATCCTTTTCTTACGAGTCTTATTGTTGCGTTTGATAAATCGAATTCGTTATACCCGCCACCGACATCCCAAATAATAATTAATCCTAGATAAATGCTTGTTAAAATTGCGCCGGTTCCGTAAACAAGCATGAGAATTCCTTGGGGAATAAAATTTAATTCGATCGTATGGGCAAAAGGTAAGATATCAATTTTAAAATAACTCGAACAACTTGCCAAAAGAAATCCTATGCCTCCAATTGTTAATAAGATTGTCCAAACATAATTTTCAAGGCGTCGTGACCCTAATATATTTTCACGTTTTATAAACTCTGTCTCCATTCCTTTTTAAAATATTTTTATCGAAGGTTTGCATCTTTTATGCCAAAAATATAATCTATTTTTGGCAAAGTGTTAGAGGTTTTATATTAATTTGATACCTTTGAAAACAAGGTATAATCCCGAGGCTAATGCAAAACAAAAAGCTAATAATAAGATGTAATCAATAAAAATCGTCATAAATCTATTTGTTATTTCTTTTAATGTTATTATATATATATACAGTATAAATCAAAAGCGATACATAAAGGAAAAGTCTTTTACATTTAATTTAATTCAATTTCGGTTATACTAAGTATAATATAGTTATTGGAATTGAATTTAAAAATAAAATGAGTAAATTTAGTTTTGTCGGTCCGTATGGAGATGATCCTACAGTAGGACATTTATCAACCCCTATTACCACGTCGATGATAACACGTACTTTGTTGGGTAATTTGCCAGCGTATCGTGTTGGATTATCTAGTCTTTTACGTGGATTAGAAGTCGGTATGGCTCATGGTTATTTTCTAATTGGCCCGTTTTATAAATTAGGTCCGTTACGTAATTCAGATATTGCTCTTTTAGCCGGGTATCTATCATCCGTTGGTTTAATTATTATTTTAGGTCTCGCTTTGGCATTATATGGAACAACAACTTATCAAAATGATGATTTAGTGGTTGGTGATATTTTACAAACGAAAGCAGGCTGGAAAAAATTTACTGGTGGTTTTTTTATTGGGGCATTAGGTGGTTCAGGTGTTGCTTATTTATTACTAACCCAAATAGTTTAATTAAATAGCAATTTGCTTTTAATTACTTTTTTGATATAATTGATATGTATTTAGGATTAAGTTTTTAAAACTCTTACAATGTGTCAGGACTGAAAAGAAGCAGCACAGTATTTGTAATTTAAGTACTTAGTCTTAAATACAAAAAGATGAAGGAGAGAGGGGGATTCGAACCCCCGGTACAGTATTCTGTACAATAGATTAGCAATCTACCGCTTTCGACCACTCAGCCATCTCTCCATTTTTTAGCTCTGGCGGGACTTGAACCTGCGACCTTGGGCTTATGAGTCCCCTGCTCTAACCAACTGAGCTACAGAGCCATTTAATATTTATAACTTTTATAATATAATACCAATTAGGAAATCGAAGCGTCAATGCTTCATGTTTAATTTTTCGTTTCTCAATTTTTAGCTATTCTGAACTTTTTTGGCCCATGTGCTTGAAAAAAGTTTTTTTAACTGAACATACATTATAATATCTTTATGTTATATATAGTTGATTAATTAAAATATATGTTAATCTTAGCAAAATTACCAGGCACGTTCGCACTTTTTAGTCCACTTGTGGACGTTTTACCTATTATACCGGTTTTATTTCTGTTATTAGCTTTTGTTTGGCAAGCATCGGTTGGGTTTAGATAATTTTTGATTGAATTTTTAATACATAAGCCTTTTGTACTTTAATCAAAAAGGCTTGTGAACATGTGAAGAAATTAAAACAAAAATTATTAATCCTAATATTTCTTTAATTTACTTAATTAAGTTTATACTTCATGTACTAGACTATACTCGCTAGCACACGGATTTTCCTATTCATTGTCCTAACAAGAGCCTTGTTATTATCTTAGAAATCTAAATATCGTAATGTTCTGTAATTGGAAATTACTTAGAACATTCGGCCACGCTAGATACGTATTCTTAGCTCTGTGGAACGTCTGGAATGAGCGTTGTTAGTGTAAAAAATCTATGCTTTACGAGGTGACTCGTGTTGACGAGGGCCGTAGGTGGTGCCTGGTGCCAGATGTTCCATTTTTACTAAAAAAGATAGGTATAAAAGAATATCTAGATTTATTATAAAAACCCGATAAGGGACTTATCCAAGGAAGGTTTAAGACAAACTCATGATAAAAATTTGAGGCGGATTCAGATCACCGACTTCACCTAAACCGGGGGCTCCCAAGAAAACAACAGTTGAAGTGGGAATAGTCTGTAAGATTTAACAATAAAAGATGGTTCGTAAATGCTGAAATTCATGCAAAGCTAGTGAAGAAAGCGATGAAGGTTATTTATTCATCTCTAGCCGCTATCGAAGTTAACAGCAAGGTAAATAGTATTACACCTGTCCAACGGTCTCCGATAGGAAGACATTGCGTATTTATTAATATTCGAATTACATTGTGTAGAAAGGTAGAATACCCCGAGATTAAGGACGTGTTTTAAAAGCTAGTGAAGAGACTTGAACTCCCGACCGGCTGATTACAAATCAGCTGCTCTACCAACTGAGCTACACTAGCTAACCTAAATAATAACATAAAATTTTGAATTTTACTAATAAGAAAAACTAAAGCTAAAATTTTTTATCGCCTTTAGCTTTAGTTTGCGAAATTAATCACTGTTTAGTATTAGATAATCGAATGTTAGTGGATCGTTCAGAATAATTTCTGAGAGCATTTTTCGATTAATTGCTATTTTTTGTTTTTTAAATTGCGAGCTTATTTGACTATACGTGATGCCATGTCGTCTAACTTGACTGTTGATACAAGTTATCCAATTTCGGCGTTGTGTACGTTTAAATAACTTTCGACTTATATAAGAGTAACGACGTGCCTTCATTACCTGTTGATTTGATATTCGAAACAGTCTTGAATGTGCGCCTTTATAACCTTTTGCTAATTTTAAAACCGCTTTACGACGTTTGCGGGCAACATTGCCTCTTTTAATCCTAACCATATTTTTATTTAAATTGAGACTTAATATGGGAGCATAATTGCTATACTTTTAGCATCACCTTTTGCAGCAACTCCCATAGTGGACATATGTTGTCGTTGTTTTGGCGATTTTTTTTCTAGAATATGTGACTTGAACGGTCGTTTAAAAATAAACTTCCCGTTTTTTGTTTTACGATACCGTTTATCGGCTGACCGTCGGGTTTTTAACTTCGACATAGCTAATTTTAAATATTTTAATTTACTCCGCTATATTCAAATATAACATATATATTCAGAATTTACAATAACGGTTTCAAACTGATAGATTAAAAATAAGAAAAATTTTCTTAAAAGTAAAGTTGTTGGTAATTTTACAAACGACGAATTAGGGATTGTTTAAAATATTCCCTAATTTTTTTATAAATTACCTTTATTAAAAGCTATAAACAGAATTACCGCCGGTCCAGCAGTGAAAACAAGAAAAGTAGAAAGTAGTTGTCCAATAACTTGCCAATTAATCATAGAAACAGTTTGTCTTTAATTATATAAACAAAGCGCCATTATAATAATGTCTGCTTTATTAACTATAACAATATTATAATGTATGTTAAACAAAAAATTAATTAAACAACGAACTTTTTTTTCGTTTTTTTAATATTTCTGTATAATATAAAAGACTAAGGGTTGCTAACTCAATGGTAGAGTACTCGGCTTTTAACCGATAAGTTCTGGGTTCGAGTCCCAGGCAACCCATTATATGCAGATAAAATAGCGAAAATATACCCCCAAGGGAATTCGAATCCCTGTTACCTCCGTGAAAGGGAGGTGTCCTAGGCCTCTAGACGATGGGGGCTTATACTTTTAATAGTAAGTTAGAATAATAGTATTGTCAATCAACAGTTAAAACTTTATCAAATATGGAAGATTTTTTAGCAAAAATTTACTTAGCAATTGTTTTTTTAATACTTTTATTAAGTGTAGTATTTCTTGGTTATCAAATTCGGGTAACCCAACAGTTTGAAACTAATTTGGAGAAATTCCGTTCGAAAAAGATAACGGAAAAAAATTCTTATGAAAATATATTTAAATTGGGTCAATTATATTTACGGAAAAAAATTTATAACAAGGCTATTGAAGAATTTCGGCTTTGTTTTCGTGAATGGGATAAAAATGATACTTTAGGCATCGCGAGTTTATTTAATACTTTAGGTTTTACCTATTATCAATTAAAGGAGTATGATATTGCGGTTTATTATTATAAAATAGCGCTGACTCTTACTCCCGATTATGTAACAAGTTTAACTAATTTAGCTTATTTATACCAAAGCCAAAATAAAATTTCTGAGGTAAAAAATATTTATACAAAATTACTCGTATTTGACCCTTCAAGTAAAAAAACACAAGAAATTAATGAATATCTTTTAAAACGTTCCCAAAATTCGGAATAGTAGGATTTGAACCTACGACATTCTGCTCCCAAAGCAGACGCGCTACCAAGCTGCGCTATATTCCGCTTTCGTAATTATACCACAATATATGTTTACACAAAAGAAAAAGTAAAAAAACCTTATTCTTTTGTTTAATTTAACAAATCTATTTTTCATAAAATAGGCTTTAAATGAATTAGTTTACCCATTTATCCGCGATTAAATCAATCGTACCATTCTCTGTTTTTACATAACTGACAGTCGCAAAACCAAGATTTGTTAGTTCGTTGTTTAGGAGTTCTGAAGCGTACATTTGGTTAACTTTGTCTAAAAATAAGTTCATTGACCAAGGTTGTTGCCAAAAACTCAAGTCAGCAATTAATTCATATTCTTTTCCGTTAAAAGCAAAACCGATATCAATTGAATTTGGTTGGTGAATTACTAATTCAGCCCTATGCGTTTCATTTAGGTAACCGCGGAGAGGGGTATTTACTTTTTCCCAACTTACTTCTAATTGTGTTAATACACTTTGTAAAGTTGCTAAATCACTTATAGAAGTTTGGATTCGAGTAAAATGTGACATTGCTATTTAATTTTTTATGTTTAGCTCGTAGATTAATAGATTGAAACTTTCTTGTTTGTCTGGTTAAAACCTAAAAATATAACCTACCTAAAGTATTATAAAGAATAAAATCTTTTAAAACCTTTGAATTTAAAAATAGTGTTGGGTTTTTTACATATATTTTAAGGCCTTTATTTTTTTTCTACTTTTGTTCGACACTCTATCTATTCCAGTGCTATAATATCACGTATTCTTTTAATTTTAAGCTTTGAATTTAGTTTGAAAGTTTCCGTTTTTACTAAAATCCTATCCTAATTTATTTTCCTTATTACGTGAAAACCTATAACCCAGCAAAAAATTTAAACGAATAAAATAATAATTCTTTTTTTATTCGTTTAAATTCGCTCTAGTACATGTCTTAGTCATTGAACAACGGAATCCACTGATCAAATTTTATTACTCTATTATGGATAATCAATTATTTGTTACCACAATCCCTAATTTTTCCGAAGCCAGCTTAAATAGTTTTTGTTGGTTTTTAGAATATGGACTCTCCGATGAATTACGTAATTTTTCATCTGCGCTGAATTTAAATACGAAATTAAATATAAGAGTTTATAATGATGAATTCGTTTTAAAACAGCCGAGATACTCATCGGTTCAATGCAAACGCTATGATTTGACATATGCGGTACGTATTTATGTTCCAATTGAGTTAATTGAGGGAGATAATATTACTGCTTGTTTAGCATTTTTTGGTGAAATACCATTAATGACAGCAGAAGGAACTTTTATTATAAATGGTTGTGAGAGAGTTATTATAAATCAAATTATTCGTAGTCCCGGAATTTATTACCGCCGCGAAGCACAAGAAAAAACATTACATTATAGTGCTACACTAATTTCTGATCGTGGTTCCTGGTTAAAATTTGAATTTGAAACTGGAACGGTTCAGATTCGTTTAAATAAAACGACAACAATAGATTTTTATCAATTATTACAGATTTGTGGGTTAATTGACGTCAATTGTACTAGTCCATTTAATTTATCTCCGTTAACAAAGTTAATAAAGCAAAAACAGTTAATTAATTTAAATAGTAGTTTTTTAACACATGATTTATCCACTGTGTTAAATTCTTTAGGCCAACCTGCAATAAATCTAGATAGTAAATTTCTGCAGATTTTTAACGAAAAAATTTATAGTTTAGGAAAAATTGGTCGTAAAAAAATAAATCGAAAATTAGGTCTTTCTATTGCCGACTCTGTAACACGTGTAACTGTGGAAGATGTTATTGCAATTTCAAATTATTTAGTTAATCTTCATAAGAATATTGGTGAATTAGATGATATTGATAATCTCCGAAATCGAAGAATTCGTTCGATTGGTGAATTAATACAAATTCAATTCAGTATTGGTTTAAGTCGTTTAGAACGTTCTATTAATGAGCGTTTAGTTATAGCTAATCCTATTACGTTTAAAGCTAATACCATTATTAATCCGAAACCTATTATTGCGTCGATAAAAGAGTTCTTTGGATCAAGTCAATTATCTCAATTTATGGATCAAACTAATCCAATTGCTAGTTTAACACATAAACGACGAATAAGTAGTTTAGGTCCCGGTGGATTAAATCGGGATCGTTTGTCCTTAGCAGTACGTGATATTCACCCGAGTCATTATGGACGAATTTGTCCTATTGAAACTCCCGAAGGTCAAAATGCTGGTATTATTGCTTCTTTATCTTGTTATGCTCGGATTAATGAATCAGGATTTTTAGAAACTCCCTTCTTTAAGTTTAATAATGGAAAAGTCGTCAATAAGAAACTTCCGATTTATTTAACAACAGAAGAAGAGGAATTAATACCAATTGCACCGGCTGATCGTGTTTTAAATGAGACAATTTTAAATTTAAAAAAACAATTAATCCCTGTTCGATTTAAAAATGAATTTAATTTAGTTCCAATAAATCAGGTCAAGTTGGTTTCGGTTTCCCCTTTGCAAAATTTTTCTATTGCAACTGCTTTGATTCCCTTTTTAGAGCATGATGATGCTAACCGTGCTCTCATGGGTTCTAATATGCAGAGGCAATCTGTGCCTTTATTGTACCCTCACAAATCAATTGTTGGAACAGGTTTAGAACATCAATTAGCTGCGAATTCTGGAGCTGTTGTTATAAGTAAATTTGCAGGGACGATAACATATGTCTCATCACGTCTTATTAGTGTTGAAACAAAAGAGAAAGATGTAATAAATTATAAATTACAGAAGTATGTTCGTTCGAATCAAGATACGTGTATAAATCAACGTCCAATTGTTTGGCCTGGTGAATTTATTGAATCAGGTCAAATTATTGCGGATGGTCCTGGTACTGATGGTGCAGAATTAGCGTTGGGCCAAAATCTATTGGTCGCATATATGCCGTGGGAAGGATATAATTATGAAGATGCTATTTTAGTAAATGAACGTTTAGTTCAAGAAGATTTATTCACGTCGGTTCACATTGAAAAATTTGATATCGAAGTTCGTCAAACTTCATTTGGTCTCGAAAAAATAACACGTGATCTTCCGAATGTTACAGGTGAATCGGTTCAGAATTTAGATAGTAACGGGATAGTTTGTAAAGGCACATTTGTAAAATCAGGTGATATTTTAATCGGTAAAATAACACCAAAAGATGAAACAGACCAATTACCCGAGGGACGATTATTACGTGCTATTTTTGGTGAAAAGAGTAAAAATATTTCTGACAGTTCTCTTCGTGTTCCAAAGAGTACGTCAGGTCGTGTTATTAATGTCCGTGTCTTCCGCCGTACCAAAGGATATGAACTTGCTGATGGTTCTATTTCTTTAGTACGAATTTTTATAGCACAAATTCGTAAGATTCAAGTGGGAGATAAGATTGCAGGTAGACATGGAAACAAAGGAATTGTTTCTCGTATTTTACCTCGCCAGGATATGCCGTTTTTACCTAATGGAGTTGCAATTGATATTCTTTTAAATCCATTAGGTGTCCCTTCACGTATGAATGTTGGACAAATTTTCGAATGTTTGTTAGGTTTAGCCGGTTCCAAATTAAATCGACGTTTCAAAATAATGCCTTTTGACGAAATGTATGGTACGGAAACTTCCCGTAATCTTGTTAATAAATATTTAGCAATGGCATCAAAACAAGTAAAGGAACCTTGGATTTTTAATTCTTATTTACCTGGCCGTGTCCCATTGCGAGATGGTCGTACAGGATACTTATTTGAAAACCCTGTATTAATTGGAAAAACTTATATGTTGAAATTAATACATCAAGTTGACGATAAAATGCATGCACGTTCAACTGGGCCGTATTCTTTAATAACCCAGCAACCATTAGGTGGTAAATCTCGGCATGGTGGCCAAAGATTTGGAGAAATGGAAGTTTGGGCATTACAGGCTTTTGGTTGTGCTTATACTCTTCAAGAATTATTAACTTTAAAATCTGATGATATGGAAGGTCGAAATGAAGTTTTAAATGCTATAGTCAAAGGTTTACCTATTCCTAAACCTGGCATTCCTGAATCTTTTAAAGTGTTAATTCGAGAATTACATTCATTAGGGTTAGATATATCACTTTATAAAATGGATAAAGTTTCACGTGGGCAAACAAATGAAACTGAAGTTGATTTGTTACGTGATTATGAAAAGAATTTAAAGCGCTCATTGCCTCTTTATACAACGTTATAACACTTTGATTTACAATAAGAAGAAATAAAGAGATGACAAAATTTAATGAAAGTTTTGATTATATAAAAATAAATTTGGCTTCTCCTGAACGTATAAAACAATGGGCTTGCCATACTTTACGTGATGATCCAAGGACGGGGGAAGTAACTAAATCTGAAACAATAAATTATCGTACTTTTAAACCCGAAATGGGCGGTCTTTTTTGTGAGAAAATTTTTGGTCCTGTAAAAAGTTGGGAATGCCATTGTGGTAAATATAAAAGAATTCGTCAACAAGTTTTAGTATGTGAACGGTGTGGGGTAGAAGTAACCGAGTCACGTGTAAGACGTCATAGAATGGGCTATATTCAATTAGAATACCCAGTTGCGCATATTTGGTATGTACGTGGTTTTCCGAGTTATATTTCTTTATTATTAGGGATAAAACGTCGCGAATTAAAAGAGATTATTTATTTTAATGAGATTAATTTTCGACAATTCGACAATAAACTTTTAAATTGGGCAAAAAAGGTTTATGGTAATAAAAAACCAAAAGCAGGCGCTGAATTAATCTATGATTTGTTATTAAGTTTGGATTTAAAAAAGGTTGTGAAAACATGTCGCCTTTCTTACACAACTTCTTCTGCGTCGGATAAGGAGAAAATTATAAAGCGAATAAGAATTTTAGAAAACTTTATTGCTACTAAATCTAATCCTACGTGGATGCTTCTTTCTGTAATACCTGTTCTTCCGCCGGGTTTACGACCAATGGTTCAATTGGAAGGGGGGAGATTTGCGACTTCTGATTTAAATGAATTATACCGCCGGGTTATTAATAGAAATAACCGGTTGAAACGATTCTTTGCTATTTATGCTCCAGAGATTATTATTCGGAATGAAAAACGGATGTTACAAGAAGCGGTTGATGCGTTAATCGATAATGGCCATAGGGAAAAAAAAGCGGTTGGCTTAAATAACCGCCCATTAAAATCTTTATCAGATATTTTATCCGGAAAACAAGGGCGTTTCCGTCAAAATCTTTTGGGTAAACGTGTAGATTATTCGGGTCGTTCTGTCATTATTGTTGGACCCGAATTAAAGCTAAATCAATGTGGATTACCTTATGAAATAGCTTGTGAGTTGTTTCAGCCATTTCTTATTCATCGCTTAATACAGTTGGGTTACGCTGGAAATATGAAAATTGCAAAGCGTTTAATTCAAGAAAAGGATATTCGAGTTTGGGAAGGTTTAAAAAATGTTTTAGATGGCTTTCCTATTTTTTTAAATCGGGCCCCTACATTACACCGGTTGGGTATTCAAGCTTTTGAGCCTATTATTGTTGATGGTCGTGCTATTAAATTACATCCATTAGTTTGTCCGGCATTTAATGCCGATTTTGATGGAGACCAAATGGCAATTCATATTCCATTATCCATTGATGCACAGGCCGAATCGTATTTATTAATGTTAGGTCCAAATAATTTTATGTCTCCCGCGACTGGCGAACCTATTTTATTACCTAGTCAAGATATAGTCTTAGGTTCGCATTATTTAACTTCTCACAGCCGTTCCCAATTAAAGGGTAATTATCATTATTTTGCCACTTTAGAATCTGCAATACAGGCATATAATTGTAATAAAATAGCATTGCATTCTTTCATTTGGTTAAGATTTTCGGGTCAAATTCAAACGTTAGGAAAGCCGTTCTTATTAGAGACCCTGATTTTACCTGATCGAAGTTTATTATATATTTATAATGATCGCCAAATACGTAAAAAAGAGAATGATACTTTCGTTACTTACATTTTAACAACACCTGGTCGTGTGTTATTTAATCAATTAATTCATTCCGTTGTAACATGAAACAAGATATTTTTTACAATAAAACGATTAATAAAAAAGAATTAAAATCAATTGTTCATTCGACCTTTCAAGCATATGGGATTATCAAAGCTACTAATTTGGCTGAAGATTTAAAGAAGGCAGGTTTTTCATTTGCGACGCAAGCTGGAATTTCAATAAGTATTGAAGATTTAAAAGTACCACCAACGAAAGATATTTTATTTTCAAAAAATAATACGCAAATTAATTTTGCATATTTTTATGAAAAACGTGGCAATATTAATGAAATTGAACGATTTCAAAAAGTTATTGATACGTGGCATACCACAAGTGAAATTTTAAAGAATCAACTTGTTGATTTTTTTAAAACCAGGGATCCTTTAAATCCCGTTTATATGATGGCTTTCTCAGGCGCGCGAGGTAATCTATCGCAAGTGCGGCAATTAGTAGGAATGCGGGGATTAATGTCGGATCCAAGTGGACAAATTATTGACCTGCCTATTAAAACAAATTTTCGTGAAGGTTTAAGTATTACGGATTATGTAATATCGTCCTATGGGGCCCGCAAAGGTATTGTTGATACCGCTTTACGAACAGCCGATTCAGGTTATTTAACCCGTCGCTTAGTTGATGTTGCTCAACATGTTATTATTCGTGAATTAGATTGCCAAACAAAAAATGGTGTTCGTATTTTTTATAAACCGGGACAAAATAAAGAAGGAAGTTTTTTGGGTCGTGTTTTAGCAAATTCACTTCGTGAACCCTTTTCGAATAATATTTTATTGGAACGTAACACTATATTAACTGCCACAAAATTATTGACCATAAATTTTCCAACAAATTTAATTCTTCGTTCACCATTAATTTGTGAGTCCAGTCGGTCAATTTGTCAAAAATGTTATGGGTGGAATTTGTCTCAAGGTCAACTTGTTGAATTAGCTGATGCTGTCGGTGTAATCGCTGCCCAATCCATAGGGGAACCTGGTACCCAATTGACTATGAGAACTTTTCATACAGGTGGTGTTTTTACTGGGGAGAGTAGTAATCAAATTCGTAGTACAGTTGAAGGACAAATATTATTTTCAGAAAATTTAAAAACTTCTACATCCCGAACAATTTATGGAGAAGTTATTATAAAAGCTCAAAATGTAAGTGAATTTTTCATTTTTGATACTAATCAAAAAATATTAAAACGGTATGCAATTAAACCGGAAATGCTTTTATTCGCCCACAATAAAAGTTTTATTAAGATTGGCGATGTGATCGCAGAATTACCTTTAGCGAATAAACGCAATACGACACAAATCAAAGATATCTTTGCAACCATTTCAGGAGAAATTCAATTTCAAAATCTTCAATCAGATCACAAGAATACTTTAATTGAAAATGGTCTTATTTGGATCGCAACCGGTTCAATTTATGACATCTTCTCGTATATGTTATTACGAAGACAAGGGGTTAATGTTATTAAAAATAATGCGATTGCTCAAACGAAAATAGTTAGTCCGATTGGGGGGATCGTTAAAACTTCGACAAATTTTAGGAATTATATTGTCACGCCACCGTCTATTTTTATAACCGAAAAACTATTTAGAACGTTAGATAACCGTCTTTTTTTTGTAGGGAGCGATACTCGTATTTTTAATGTAAAACGACAAAGTATTGGGGTTGTTGTTTTAGATCTTACGAAAAAGTTTACACTCAATACTCTTTATACTATTTATTATTCACGGATTCACGCGTTGTGTAATAAGGAAGTTAGAGATCTAAGTGTTCTTCTTTTATGTCCTTTTCAACCGGAGGTTAATTTAGTAAAAATTAAATCATTAACATTAGGTTCTTTTTTAGTTGATAACAATTTGGCAAATTGTCGTTGGGATAAAATGATTCTTTACCCTGGTGAGCTTCTTTGTGATTCGATTTCAATTTCTCAATTGTCATATTGTAAGATCGAATCGGTTGATCTACAAACAGTACGACTCTTTATTTTACCATTAAAACAAGGGATTATTCCGAAACCTTCTTTTCTTCCTGAATCTAGGATAAGTGCAGGTACAGTATTATCTAATACTATAGTTTCTTCTTTAACAGTCATTCATAAAAGTATTTTAAATCCACAGGAGCCTTTTGTAGAAACTCGCTTTAAAGTTAATTATTGTACGTCCAATTTATGTCAAACACTTAAAACAAAGTTACAGTTTATACAAGTACGAGGTTCCAACCGAATGGCTCTTTTTGAGATATATAAACTTCCTTCAAATCTCAAGTTTATAAATAAACAGCAGATAGCCGTTTCTTATTTGATGAAGTCTAATCAAATCGTTGAGCCTTATTCTATTATAGCAACTTTAAGTATCACCGCTACAAATCGTATGGAGATCAAAAAGATTAAGAATCGAACTCATAAACCCCAACGATTTTTAATCTCTTCTTCCGAAAATTATAAAGATTACCCTTCTGCGTTTTTGTATTCAAAATTTACTGTTGTAGGGGATAAACTAAACACAGGCGATGTAATAGATTATTCAGGTTATCTTGTTCGTAGAGAAGATTCGCGTAATTTTACTGTTCGTTTAGCTTCTCCTTTTTTCGTTTCGCAAGGTACACGTATTTTAGTTCACCATGGTGCATTAATTAAGCAAGGAGAGCCGCTTTGTCAATTAGTCTATACCCGTGTTATAAGTGATGATATTGTTACGGGTTTACCACGAATTGAGCAATTACTCGAAGGGCGTTTAGAAAAAAACCCATGCGAGCTTATTGAACGGCCTGGTATAATTAAGAGTAAAAATACTGATAGCATTATCATAATCGAAAAGAAGGAAATCCATAATTATGCATTAAATCTTACAACAACAAGTTTTTTAAAAAAGGGTGAGCTTGTTTCGGTTGCCCAACCATTAGATACGCGTATCTTAAATTCACATTCTGTTTTAAATGTTTATTTCCAATATTATTGTTCGTTTTATTCTCTTGGAAATGCAACAAAACGAAGTATTATAAGTATTCAACTTTTATTACTTAATTTAGTACAAGATGTTTATCGATCGCAAGGTATTTATATTGCAAATAAACATGTAGAAATTATCGTTCGGCAAATTACTTCAAAAGTAAAAATATTAAAATCAAATAGTGAGACTACTTTTACAATTGGTGAATTTATTGAATTTGAACAAGTTTTATATGTTAATCGTTCTTTATATTTAACACACAAACCCATGATTGAATATCAACCTGTTCTTTTGGGCATTACCAAAGTTTCTTTAATGACCGAAAGTTTTATTTCTGCTGCTAGTTTTCAAGAGACTACACGGATCTTAACGCAAGCGGCAGTTGAAGGGAAAGTTGAATGGTTACGTGGATTAAAAGAGAATGTTATTCTTGGTAGACTTATACCAGCGGGTACTGGTTTTAAAGCCTTTAATAGTACTTCAATGTTAAGTGTATGTTTAGAGTAGAAAACTCAGAATTATGGTAATATTTGTATATTAATTTATATTATAAACAATTCTATGGCTGATGTTAAAATCGCCCAACTTTTAAAAGCAGGTGTGCATTTTGGGCACAAAACACCACGATGGAATCCTAAAATGTTTCCATATATTTACATGGAAAGAAATGGCATTCATATTTTAGATCTAGTTCAGACTTCGCAATTATTACAAGAGGCTTGTGATTTTGTACAAATATCTGCAGAACAAGGTAAAACATTTTTGTTCGTTGGAACGAAACCCCAGGCGTCCGAAATTGTTAAACAATCAGCACTAAATGCAGATTCTTTTTATGTTAATCACCGTTGGTACGGTGGCCTTTTAACTAATTGGCAAACTGTAAAAGGTCGTATCCAAACGTTAATTACTCTTGAGTCTCAAGAAAAAGATATTTTTCCAACACTTCCAAAAAAAGAATCAGCAACATTAAAAAAAGAATTAAATAAATTACGGGTACAATTGAATGGTATAAAAAATATGGATACTATTCCCGATATTATGATTGTTGTAGATCAAAACTATGAATTGACTGCGGTGCGCGAAGCAATGAAATTGGATATTCCTATTATTTCAATTTTGGATAGTAATTCGGATCCGGATTTAATTGATATTCCCATTCCGGGGAATGATGATGCCATTAGTTCAATTAAAATAATATTAGACGCACTTACTGAGAGTATTAAGTTAGGGCGCGGTCAATAACATATGTGTTATTTAGCTGAATTTTATTAAATATCTTTATGCTTTAGTGTCTTTTCACACATATTTATGTGAAATATTTAGTATAATTAGTTTGTTAAGAAATACTGATAAGATAAATAATTTTCTCGTCCTATCTTTTTAGAGAATTTAGTATGTCATATCAGATTGTAAGTATTTATTTATTTAAAAAAAGTACCCGATGAATTTTATAAATAATTCGATACTTCTTGCAGGTGTAGAAATAGGAACCCATTATTATTGGGATATTGCAGGATTTGCAATACATGGACAGGTATTTATTGTAAGTTGGGTTGTAATCGGTTTATTATTAACTGCTGCTTTCTTAGGAGCGAATGATCCAAAGCGAATTCCGGAAAGTTGGCAAAACTTTATGGAAGCAACTGTTGAGTTTACACAAGAGATTGCGCGTAATCAATTAGGTGAAAGTTCTTATAGAACCTGGTTACCTTTTATCAGCACAGTATTTTTATTTATATTTGGCTGTAATTGGGCAGGTGCAATTATTCCTTGGAAACTTATTATATTACCAGAAGGTGAATTAGCAGCACCAACTAACGATATTAATACTACTGTTGCATTAGCATTGTTAACTTCTTTAACCTACTTTTACGCCGGTTTTAGAAAAAAAGGTCTTGGTTATTTTAAACGTTATTTAGAACCAACTCCTATCTTATTACCAATTAATATCCTTGAGGATTTTACAAAACCGTTATCTTTAAGTTTTCGATTATTTGGTAATGTTTTAGCGGATGAGCTTACGATATCTGTTTTGGTTTTATTGGTACCATTGTTTATTCCATTACCTATTATGGCATTAGGGATATTCGCCGGTTCTGTACAAGCTTTAATTTTTTCAACATTAGCGGCAGCTTATATACATGAAGCTCTCGAATAGTCTGGTCTAAGAAAAAGAAACAAATAAAATTAATTAAATAAAGGAAAATAAAATTATGGATTCAATTATTGCTGCGGCATCTGTTATTGGTGCTGGTTTATCTGTTGGTTTAGCTGCGATCGGACCGGGAATTGGTCAAGGAACAGCAGCAGGTCAAGCTGTTGAAGGAATTGCACGTCAGCCAGAAGTAGAGAATCAAATTCGTGGTACTTTATTATTAAGTTTAGCTTTCATGGAAGCCTTAACTATTTATGGTTTAGTAGTAGCATTAGCACTTTTATTCGCAAATCCTTTTGCGGGTTAAGACTTCTTATTGGGATAGGATTTTTTCTATCCCTATCATTTTGGTCATATCTTATTAAATTCTCTTAACTGCATAAATTAATGTTTTTTGAAATTTTTCAATCGTTAAACTCAACGATCGGTGCAGGTGGACTATTTGATTTCGGTGCAACATTACCATTACTCGCTATTCAATTTTTAATTCTAATGTTCGTTTTAAACACGATTCTTTATAATCCGTTATTAACGGTAATTAATGAACGGAACGAATATATTGTTTCCAATTTAACAAAATCTGCTAAATTAATAGCGGAAACAAATGAAATTAAAAATACATACGAAACCGAAATCCTTGAGGCACGCAAAGCCGCACAATTAGAAATTACCCAGTGTCAAAGAAGTTATAAAGAACTTTTTGACATTGAATTAAGTAAAGTTCAAGAAAAATATGATTCTATATTACTGGAATACGATTCTACTTTAGCTAATGAAAAAGCATCGGCTCTACTAACATTGGAAACAGAAATTGAATCTATTAGTGAACAAATTTTAGACAAAATTTATGTCTAATAATAGCATTATACCTTTTTGCTAACCTGTAACATTTAACAAAATTTGAGGGAATATGGAAAACTTACTATTGTTAAGTGTCAGCCTTAATACTGATATTTTTGAAGCCAACCTTATTAATATTGTACTTTTACTTGTACTTTTGTTTAATGTTGTTGGTGATGCGTTAAAAACATCGATGCTCGAAAGAAAAGAAAAAATTTTGAGCGGGGTTCAAGATGCTGAACAACGTTTAAGTGAAGCATCAGAACGTTTGAATGAAGCAAAAACGCAATTAGATCAGTCAAAGCTTGTCATTGACAAAATTAAATCCGATAAAGAAAACACAAGATGTACGCTTGCTTCCAATAATGGGATGCGAGTTCAAGAAGAGTCCGTGCGACGCGCTGATTCGGCAAAATTAGCTATAATGTATAAAAAACAACAAGTTTGGCGTGAAGTTAAAGAACAAGTTTCTTCATTAGCGTTAAATCGTGTGATAACAACATTAAAAGACGATTTAACTTTAGATAAACATCTTGCGATTATCGATAGTGGTATTGCACGTATAGGAGGATAGTAATGGCAAGTCAAATTTTAGTTTCAAAAATTTCTGAACCTTATGCAGATGCTCTTTTAGAGTTAGCAAAATCAAACAATTGTGTTGATGCAATTACTGCAGACGTAAATGATTTATTGACATTTCTTACATCAGTTCCAATATTAGCCAGTTATTTCGAAAATCCTGTAATTTCACTTGATAAAAAAAGGGAATTAGTAAACACTGTTATGGGAACAAAGTTAAACCCTTTTACAGTAAAGTTTCTACTTTTTTTAATTGATCGTCGTCGAATTGCTTTTTTCGAAACAATTGGTGAACGGTATTTAGAATTAGTTTATGAATTTGCAGATATCAAAATTGTTACTGTACAAACTGTTGTACCTTTAAGTTACCGACAAGAACGTCGTATTATTCGGGAATTAAAAGAATTTACTGGTGCAAAAGAGATTCGTTTAATCCGCGAGGTAGATAAAGGTATACTAGGTGGTTTAGTTATAAAAATTGATTCACAAGTCATTGATATTAGTCTAAAAGGTCAAATAAGACAGATGTCAAGTAGTTTAGATACTATGCTTGTTTTTTAAAGAGTAAAAATAAGAAAAATAAAATAACTATGGTTAGTATTCGTCCAGACGAAATTAGTAATATTATTCGTCAACAAATTGAAACATACGGTCAAGAAATAAAAGTAGATACAATAGGTACTGTACTTCAAGTTGGTGATGGAATTGCACGTGTTTATGGTCTTGATCAAGTCATGGCTGGTGAGTTATTAGAATTTGAAGACAAGACAATCGGAATTGCTTTAAATTTAGAAAACGATAATGTCGGTGCCGTTTTAATGGGTGATGGTCGTGAGATTTTAGAAGGTAGTACGGTACGCGCTACTGGTAAAATTGCCCAAGTTGAAGTTCCGGATGAAATTAAAGGTCGTGTTGTTAATCCTTTAGCTATTCCGATTGACGGAAAAGGTGATTTACCCGTAGGATCAAAACGTTTAATTGAGTTTTTAGCTCCTGGCATTATCAGTCGAAAATCTGTTTGTGAACCATTACAAACTGGAATTACAGCAATTGATGCAATGATTCCAATCGGGCGTGGTCAACGTGAGTTGATTATTGGTGATCGACAAACGGGTAAAACATCGATTGCATTAGACACAATTATTAATCAAAAATCAGAAGATGTTGTTTGTGTTTACGTTGCCATTGGTCAAAAGGCTTCATCAGTTGCGCAAGCTGTTACAGTTTTAAAAGAACGAGGTGCTTTAGATTATACGGTTATCGTAGCTGCGAGTGCTGATGATTCGGCAACTTTACAATACATTGCCCCATATACGGGTGCAGCAATTGCTGAACATTTTATGTATAATGGCAAGGCTACATTAGTTGTATATGATGATTTAACGAAACAAGCGCAAGCATATCGTCAAATGTCATTATTATTACGTCGTCCTCCAGGTCGTGAAGCTTACCCTGGTGATGTTTTCTATTTACATTCGCGTTTATTAGAACGTGCCGCTAAACTTAGTGATGATTTGGGTGGTGGTAATATGACAGCTTTACCTGTTATTGAAACACAAGCAGGTGATGTATCGGCGTATATTCCGACAAATGTTATTTCCATTACTGACGGACAAATTTTCTTATCAGGTGATTTATTTAATGCGGGTATCCGCCCAGCTATTAATGTTGGTATTTCTGTATCACGTGTAGGTTCTGCTGCCCAAATTAAGGCCATGAAACAAGTAGCTGGTAAATTAAAATTAGAATTAGCACAATTCGCAGAATTAGAAGCTTTTTCACAATTTGCATCTGATTTAGATCAAGCTACACAAAACCAATTAGCGCGTGGTCAACGTTTACGAGAATTACTAAAACAGAAGCAAAATTCTCCTATTCCGGTTGAGGAGCAAATCGCAGTAATTTATAGTGGTATTAATGGTTTTATCGATGATGTTCCAATTGATAGTGTTATAGATTTTGCTGTTGAGTTACGTGATTATTTACGTACTTCAAAGCCTGCATACGGTGAAGCAGTTCGTTCAACGAAAAAGTTTGATACTGAAACGGAAAATATGGTAAAAGATGCGATAGCTTCGGTTAAAGAAAAAATGGCATTAAATTAGCGGTATTTTTCTTTTTATTTAAGGGCCATTTATTTGTGGTCCTTAGATAAAAAATTAATTTGCTAAATGATGAAAATTAAGTTTTTTATTTTCCATAAATTTATCTTTACCATATAATTGATGTATACGTTTATTTTCTAAAATAGAGAAATGTTAAAATTACGTTTAAAACGTGGTGGTCGAAAAGGGCAACCGTCTTATCGTGTTGTTATTATGAAATCAAATTCGCGTCGAGATGGGCGCCCTATCGAAAATTTAGGATATTATAATCCAGTTTCAAAAGAGTTTTTAGTTAGTGCTGATCGTATTACCGCTCGATTAAATCAAGGGGTTAAACCTACGCGAGCCGTACATAATTTATTAAAACGTTCTGGAATAGTCACCGGTTTGTCAAATATCAAATAGCTTTGGTGGGATAATGGTTTTCAAAATTAGCCTTTATATATTTATATAAGGGCTAATTTTTGTCTAACTTTTAGTTAGTTTTATTTGTAACAACAAGACATTCTGTTGTTAAAATCATACCGGCAATTGAGGATGCATTTTGCAAAGTTGTGCGTGTAACTTTTGCTGGATCAATAATACCTTTATCATACATATTTACAAAAGTTTCGTCAAAGGCGTCATAACCCATTTCGAAGTCCTGTTCTTGAAGTAAATCAATAATCAAGGCGCCATTTTTTCCTCCATTTTCTGCAATACGTTTTAACGGTCTTTCGATTGCTTTAGCAATAATTAAAGCACCTAATAGTTCCTCTTCTTTTAAATTATTTTTTGCCCAATTTTTTAAATTTTCAGATATATGAGCGAAAGTTGCTCCTCCACCTGGAACGATACCTTCTTCAACGGCTGCTCGTGTGGCATTTATGGCATCCTCTAGGCGTAATTTCTTTTCTTTCATTTCGGTTTCGGTAATAGCCCCAACTTTTATTACGGCAACACCACCTGAAAGTTTCGCAATACGATCTTGTAACTTTTCTTTCTCATAGGTGTCATCCGCTAGATTTATTTGTTTTCGTAGATTTTCACATTGCAATTTAACTTGTTCATCTGTTCCTTCATTTATGATTGTTGTGTTATCTTTAGTAATAATAACACGGCGTGCTTCACCTAATAAATCTAAGGTAGCATTTTTTAAACTATATCCTGCGTCCTCAGTTATTAGTTGGCTATTTGTCAGTATTGTAAGATCTTCTAAATTAGCTTTACGTATTTGGCCAAAACCTGGGGCACGAACCGCGGCAATATTAATAATTCCGCGAAGTTTATTTAAAACAAGGGTTGCCAAAGCTTCTTTTTCAATATCTTCAGCAATTATAAGAAGTGCTCGCTTAGTAGGAGTAACTTGTTCTAAAATGGGTATAATATCTTGTTTTACTAAAGTTATTTTTTTATCGGTTATTAGGATATAAGGATTTTCCAAGATAACTTCCATTTTTTCAGGGCGATTAACAAAATAAGGTGATATAAATCCTTTTTCAAATCGCATCCCTTCTGTAACTTCAAGTTCTGTAATAGTTGATTTTCCTTCTTCTAATGAAATAATACCATCACGTCCTACTTTTTCTAAAGCATTGGCAATCATTATCCCAACTGTTTCATCATTTCCAGCAGAAATTGATGCTACTTGTGAAATTGATTGAATGTTTTCAATTGGTTGTGCAAATTCATTTATTTGTTCGATTATGTACTTTGTCGCTTTTTCGATCCCGATTTTTAAAGTTATGGGGTTTGTTCCAGCTGCAACGTTTTTCATCCCTTCTTGTACAATTGCATGCGCCAAGACGGTAGATGTTGTTGTACCATCACCAGCAACATCATTTGTTTTTGAGGCTGCTTGACGAATTAATGCTACTCCTGTGTTCTCGATTGGATCTTCTAATTCAATTTCTTTAGCAATTGTAACACCATCATTAATAATCTGGGGTGAGCCGAATTTTTTTTCTAATACTACATTTCGACCCCGTGGTCCTAATGTTACCGCAACAGCTTCTACCATAATCTGCATTCCTTTTTCTAATGCTCTACGAGCATTATCTTGGTAAAGAATTTTTTTACTCATTGTTTTTAATGTCTGTTCTTATGAAATCAATTATATAACAGATACGATACCTTCATCCAGGTATTATGCAAAAAATTTAAAAACGTTTGTCTTTCTTTCGCTAAATATTTCTGAATAGTTTTTCGAAATTTGCTTTTTTACTGATTTCTAGTTAAAATTAAAAAAAAGGAAGAGACGCAAACAAATTTATATTTTTTGAAAAAGATAAGAATTAAAAGGATTAAAAACTATAGTTAAATCTGTTGGTATTGATTTAGGTACTACAAATTCGGTTGTTGCTACTATTGAAGCTACACAACCTACTGTAATTGTTAATGAAGAAGGTTATCGCACAACAACTTCAGTTGTTGCTTATACAAAAACTGGACGTTTATTGGTTGGTCAGATCGGAAAACGTCAAAATATGTTAAATCCGCAGAATACCTTTTATTCTGTAAAACGTTTCATTGGATCTAAAATGACAGATCTTGATGCAGAATTTACAAAAATGCCTTATCAAGTTCGAGCGGATGAAAATTCTAATATTTTATTAGAATGTCCCGCAATGAATCGTACGTTTCGTCCTGAAGAAATTTCAGCCCAAGTGTTACGTCGTTTAGCCGAAAATGCAGAAAAACATATTGGCCAAACTGTTGATAAAGCTGTTATTACGGTTCCTGCATATTTTAATGATTCGCAACGTCAAGCTACCCAAGATGCTGGTAAAATAGCGGGCTTAGAGGTTTTACGTATCATAAATGAACCTACTGCAGCGTCACTAGCATATGGTTTAGATAAAAATACAAATGAAGTTATACTTGTTTTTGATTTAGGTGGTGGGACATTTGATGTTTCCATTCTTGATGTTGGTGATGGAATTTTTGAGGTTTTATCTACTTCGGGTGATACTCGTTTAGGCGGAGATAATTTTGATAAATTAATGATAGATTATTTATTAAATGAGTTTACTAAGAAAACGGATGTTGATTTATCGACAGATCCTACTTCTTTGCAGCGTGTTGTTGGAGCGGCTGAAAAAGCTAAAATTGATTTATCCACATTAGTGCAAACAACTGTTAAACTTCCGTTTCTTATGGAAGGTACGCAACATTTAGAAGAAGTTATTACACGTGAAAAATTTGAAGAAATTTGTGGTGATTTAATTAGCCGTTGCCGTATCCCTGTAGAAACAGCTTTAAAAGATGCTAATTTATCGAAAGATCAAATTAATCAAGTTGTTTTAGTTGGGGGTTCTACTAGAATTCCAGCTATTCAATCTCTAATTAAAGATGTCCTTTCTACAGAACCAAATCAGTCAGTAAATCCCGATGAAGTTGTTGCAATTGGTGCCGCAATTCAAGCAGGTATTTTATCAGGTGAGGTAAAAGATATTCTTTTATTAGATGTGACGCCTTTATCGTTAGGTGTAGAAACGTTGGGTGGGATTTTTTCTCCAATGATTCAAAGAAATACAACGATTCCAACAAAAACCACTGAAACATTTTCGACAGCTATGGATAATCAACCTAGTGTTGAAATCAAAATTTTCCAGGGAGAGCGTGAATTTGCTAAAGATAATAAAAGTTTAGGTGTTTTTACATTAAGTGGTATTGAACCAGCTCGTCGCGGAGTTCCGCAGATTGAAGTTACATTTGATATTGATGTTAATGGTGTTTTATCTGTTACGGCACAAGATAAAGGAACAGGAAAACAACAAAATATAACTATTTCAGGGGCGTCTAATCTAGACCAGAATGAAATCGATAAGATGGTTTCGGATGCTGAGCAATTCGCGGAGACGGATAAAGAAAAAAGTAGTGAAGTTGCCTTACAAAATCAGGTTGATATGCTTTGTTATCAACTTGAAAAGAAAGCTGAGCTTTTAGATTTAACAGAAGAATTACAAGAAAAGGTGACAAATGCAATTACTTCATGTCGTGAGATTTTACAAAGTCAAGATTTGACAAATTTAGCGCCAGAATATGAGAAACTACAACAAATCTATTCGGAAGTTTTGGGTCAAAATAAAACAAATGAAAATGTTTAAGTAAAAGTAAATATCTTGCCCGCTTTTTTCTATCTTAATAATTCGTAGAAAAAAGTTGGTAATAGCTTTTCATCGGGATTGACGGGACTCGAACCCGCAACTTCCGCCGTGACAGGGCGGTGCTCTAACCAATTGAACTACAATCCCTTAATTTTTGTTTTCAAAACTGTATAGTACCATGTTTTGAGAGGAGAGAGAGGGATTCGAACCCCCGGAACCCAATGGGCTCATCTGATTTCAAATCAGGCGCATTCGACCAACTCTGCCATCTCTCCAATAAAATTTATTTGTTTAAATTATAATATATCAAATAAGTTTTATTTTTGTCACTATTAAATGTAATTTAAATTAGTAGTCTTCTAACTTTCAAACGTACCCTTTCCAGAAAATTTAACAGCTACCGGATTTGGATTTTTTCCAAGTGAGAATGGACGGTGATTTGTTTTAATACGTCCTTCATTTGATTTTTCTGGAAATACGCCATCTTTTGGATGTAAATATTGTACTTCCCCACTTGGAAAAATTCGATATATTTTATAATCGTTTATTTTAAATGTTCTTAGTTGTGTTCCTAAAGCTAAACATTGTTCTTTTCGGGCCAAGTACAACAAATTTTGTCCTGTACGCATAATGGCAGCTCCGCCAGTCGGCATTTCAAAAATTTGTGATTTTGAGCTACTCCATGTAATTGCATATTTTTCCTCTATTTGGGCTGCACGTAACCATCCCCCAGTACTTCCACCAAATAACGGTGTTTGAATTTGTGAATCTAATGTCATACTTTTTAATTTAAGAGCTCTCTATTAAATACGGTTAAAATACATTATAACTGAGTATTGTAAAAATAATATTAAATTCTTAGGAAATCCGTAAATAATACTTTTAATAGCGGAGAATGGATTTGAACCATTGGCCTTCGGGTTATGAGCCCAACGAGCTACCAAACTGCTCTACTCCGCGATATAAGTGACAGTATAACATATTTTGATAACTTTTTGTAAAATATTTAGTAAATTAGCTAAGAATAATTATTCACAAATACCTATGTCAGATACAAAAAATAAAGGTTTAGTAACTATTGATCAAATTGTCAGTCAACCTTATAAGTACGGTTTTACCACTGAAATTGAAAAAGAGCGCATTCCTGTTGGTTTAGATGAAACTACCATTCGATTACTTTCATTGAAAAAACGTGAACCAAAATTTATGTATGAATCCAGACTTCAAGCATTAAAAATTTGGCAACGTTTACAAGAACCTAATTGGGCCGAACTCAATTATCCCCAAATTAATTATCAAGATATCGCATATTATTCGGCTCCAAAGATAAAGAAAAAATTAAATGATTTGTCAGAGGTTGATCCTGAAATATTAAAAACTTTTGATAAATTAGGTATCTCGTTAAATGAACAAAAACGTTTGTCCAATGTAGCCGTTGATGCAGTTTTTGATAGTGTTTCAATTGCTACGACGTTTAAAAAAGATTTAGGTAAAGCGGGAGTTATTTTTTGCCCAATTTCTGAAGCTATTAAAAAATACCCTACTTTAATAAAATCTTATTTAGGTAAAGTAATTCCTGCCGGTGACAATTATTTCGCCGCATTAAATTGTGCCGTTTTTAGCGATGGTTCGTTTTGTTATGTCCCAAAACATGTTAAATGTCCGATGGAATTATCAACATATTTTCGTATAAATGATGAAGAATCTGGACAATTTGAACGTACACTTATTATTGCTGAACCACATAGTTATATTAGTTATTTAGAAGGGTGTACAGCCCCTCAACGGGATACTAACCAATTACATGCCGCAATTGTAGAATTAATTGCTTTTGACAATGCGGAGATAAAATATTCCACTGTTCAAAATTGGTATGCAGGAAACGATAAAGGTCAAGGTGGTATTTACAATTTTGTAACAAAGCGTGGCCTTTGTTCAGGTAAAAATTCAAAAATTTCCTGGACACAGATTGAAACCGGATCAGCAATTACTTGGAAATACCCGAGTTGTATCTTAATCGGTGATGGATCTATTGGCGAATTTTATTCGGTCGCCTTGACGAATAATTATCAACAAGCGGATACCGGAACAAAAATGATCCATATCGGAAAAAATACAAAAAGTACAATTATTTCAAAAGGAATTTCGGCAGGCCATTCGAAAAATAGTTATCGAGGACTTGTTAAGATTTCACCAAAAGCTATTGGTTCTCGTAATTTTTCACAATGCGATTCGTTATTAATTGGTGATAAATCGAATGCGAATACGTTTCCATATATTAAGGTAAAAAATTCGACCACGAAAGTGGAACATGAAGCTTCCGTTTCAAAAATTGGGGAAGAGCAGTTGTTCTATTTTTCGCAGCGGGGTATCGATATTGAACAGGCTATTAGTTTGATGATAAGTGGTTTTTGTCATGATGTTTTTCTGAAACTACCTATGGAGTTTTCAGTGGAAGCTGATAAATTATTGAGTTTAAAATTAGAAGGGTCAATTGGTTAACAAGGCTAAACACCAAAAGTTTCTTTAGTGTTTAGCCTTGTTATTTATATTTTTAATTTCTTTTATTTCTTAATCAATTGGGCGCATACTTAATACTGGCTCGTTTTCACGATTAATACCTTTTTCGAATCCAGCTGCGGCTGCACGAGCTCGACCTGAATGCCACCAATGGCCCACTAGTATAAAGAACGCTAAGAACCAATGTGAACATGTTAGCCATGAACGAGGAGAAACGTAGTTAACTGAATTGATTTCAGTTGCTACACCACCAACCGAGTTAAGAGATCCTAATGGAGCATGAGTCATGTACTCAGCAGCACGTCGTTCTTGCCATGGTTGAATGTCACTTCGAATTTTATTGATATCTAAACCATTTGGACCACGAAGGGGTTCAACCCATGGGGCACGAAGATCCCAAAAACGCATTGTTTCACCACCAAAAATAACTTCACCACTTGGTGAACGCATTAAATATTTTCCTAAACCAGTAGGTCCTTGTGCGGAAGCTACATTTGCACCTAAACGTTGATCCCTAACTAGGAATGTAAATGTTTGTGCTTGTGAAGCTTCTGGTCCTGTAGGACCGTAAAATTCACTTGGGTAAGCAGTATTATTATACCATGAGTAAGTTGCTGCGCCGTATCCCATTATACATAATGCGGCTAAACTGTATGATAAGTAAGCTTCGCCAGACCATACAAATGCTCGTCGAGCCCAAGCAAATGGCTTTGTAATAATATGGAAAATTCCACCAGTGATACACAGGATACTCATCCAAATATGTCCACCTACTAAATCTTCGAGATTATTAATTGAAATAATCCAACCATCTCCACCAAAAGGGGATTTTAAAACGTAACCAAAAATAACAAAAGGATTTAATGTGGGATTTGTTATTATACGAACATCTCCACCACCTGGTGACCATGTGTCATATAATCCACCAAATACTGTTGCTTTTAAGACAAGTAAGTATGACCCAATTCCAAGTAAACATAAATGTATGCCTAGAATTGTTGTCATTTTGTTTTTGTCACGCCAATCATATCCAAAGAATGGAAACGATTCTTCTAAAGTATCAGGTCCTATTAGTGAGTGGTAAATACCACCGATACCTAAAACAGCTGATGAAATTAAATGTACAACTCCTACAACAAAGTACGGGTAGGTATTTATAATTTCTCCACCGGGTCCAACACCCCAACCTAAAGTTGCTAAGTGTGGTAATAAAATACAGCCTTGTTCGTATAATGGTTTTTCTGGGACAAAGTGCGAAACTTCAAAAAGTGTCATTGCACCACACCAGAAGACCATGATACCAGCGTGCGCAACATGCGCACCTAATAATTTACCAGATACATTAATTAGGCGGGCATTTCCAGCCCACCAAGCAAAACCTGTCGATTCAATATCTCGACCAATTACATTAAAGGGCGTTTCCACGTGGTAAAACCTCCTCAGGGAATATGAAGTTTTCATGTGGTTGGTCTTGAGCGGCCATCCATGCACGAATACCTTCGTTTAATAAGACATTTTTAGTATAGAAAGTTTCAAATTCTGGATCTTCAGCTGCGCGAAGTTCCTGAGATACGAAATCGTATGCACGTAAATTTAAAGCTAGTCCTACAACACCAATAGCACTAGTCCATAGACCAGTTACTGGGACAAATAGCATAAAGAAATGCAACCAACGCTTATTAGAGAAGGCAACACCAAAAATTTGTGACCAAAAGCGGTTTGCTGTCACGAACGAGTATGTTTCTTCAGATTGAGTTGGGGTGAAGGCACGGAATGTATTTGCTGCATCACCATCTTCAAATAAAGTGTTTTCTACGGTTGCACCATGAATCGCACATAATAAAGCCCCACCTAATATTCCGGCAACTCCCATCATATGGAACGGGTTTAACGTCCAATTATGAAAACCTTGTAAGAATAATAAGAAACGGAAAATTGCAGCTACACCAAAACTTGGTGCAAAGAACCAACTTGCTTGTCCTAAAGGGTAAACAAGGAAAACAGAAAGGAAAACTGCAATTGGTCCTGAGAATGCAATAGCATTGTAAGGACGAATACCAACTAAACGTGCAATTTCAAATTGGCGTAAATTGAAACCAATTAGACCAAATGCTCCATGTAATGCAACAAATGTCCAAAGACCCCCAATCTGACACCAACGTGTGAAATCACCTTGTGCCTCGGGACCCCATAATAATAGAAGAGAATGTCCCATACTATTTGCCGGTGTAGAGACCGCTGCGGTTAAAAAGTTACAACCTTCTAAATATGAACTTGCAAGTCCATGGGTATACCAAGAAGTTACAAAAGTAGTTCCTGTAAACCATCCACCAAATGCTAAATAAGCACATGGGAAACATAAAACACCTGACCATCCTACAAATACGAAACGATCACGTTTTAGCCAATCATCAGCTAAATCAAATAGCCCACGTTCTTGGCTTTGTCCTACTGCGGCTGTCATAATAAATATCTAAAAACTAATCTTTAAGTAACCTTTCATTGATTACTTTTCTTTTCAACTCTTTTTTCTAATTCTTTGTAATATTGTAGTGCAAATTTGAATTTTTGACCTTCTAAATAATATTGCAGAATACGACTCCGAATGCCAAATATTAATTTAATTTTTTTGGTGAGGGTTGTTTATTTTTCAAAAATACGATATATATATGTTTATAGCCGGGATAGCTCAGTTGGTAGAGCAGTGGATTGAAGATCCTCGTGTCAGCAGTTCGAATCTGCTTCCTGGCAGTTAGCTAAAATTTAAGAGAGAGTTCTAGGTTTTTTGTAGTAATATGTATATATATACAGGTACAAGTTTTATTAAGTAAGTAAAAAAATAAAAATATGGATGATTTCAAAACATACTTGTCAACAGCACCCGTTATTTTAACGGTTTGGATGAGTCTCACTGCTGGGCTTCTTATTGAAGCGAATCGTTTTTATCCGGATGCTTTATTTATGGGCTATTAATTTATAAGATATCGTTGAGCAAGTAAGTTTAATAATTAAAGTTTTCTTTGTAGTAATTAATTTTATTATAAGATACGGGAAAGTCCTATACTTTCCCGTATTACAATAACATTGTTTACGTAACTACTAGACGTATGGGTTTTTTTGGTTTAATCTTTTTTTATCAATTGTGCAATTTTTGAGGCAATTGTTTATAGTTTTAACGTTAATTATAATTTCTCGATATCATGCCGTTAGGAATTTTAGGTAATAAAATTGGGATGACCCAAATCATAGATGAAGTTGGGAATTTAGTACCTGTGACTATTTTACGTGCTGGACCTTGTACTGTAACGCAAATAAAAACAGTGGAAACGGATGGATACAGTGCAGTTCAATTAGGATATGCACAAGTCTCTTCAAAAGTTTTAACTAAACCTCGCATTGGGCATTTGGAGAAAATCGGTGTACCACTTTTACGGTATTTACATGAATACAAGGTTATTGACTCTACTGAACTAAAATTAGGTCAAACTATTGGGGTTGATATTTTTACAGTTGGTAATATTGTTAATATAACTGGAAAAAGTATTGGTAAAGGTTTTGCTGGTTTACAAAAACGCTATAATTTTGGTCGTGGTCCTATGACACATGGTTCAAAAAATCATAGAGCCCCCGGTTCAATAGGCGCGGGTACAACACCTGGTCGTGTTTATCCTGGTAAAAAAATGGCGGGTCATTTAGGCGCTAAACAAGTAACCATCAAAAAATTAAAAGTGTTAATTGTTGATGTGGAAAATAATCTAATTATTGTAAAAGGTGCTATTCCTGGTAAACCCGGCAATTTAATAAGTATCCAACCTTATACATTTAGTAATTAAATTATTGTTTTTTATGGTTAGTAAACATAAACAAAGAGTTAACGGAATAATTTATTCAAAAAAGATTAACCATTTGAATTCAGAAATATTCCGTCTTCATCAAGGTATTTTAATTGATGAAATTAAACAAGTTTCAACAACGAAAAAAGCACTTTGGTCATTAGAAGATAAAAAGTATACTTTTCTAGCTTCTTCATTTGTGACAAAAGAATGGATGAAACGAGCAATCGAAACATGTTTTAATGTTCGTGTTATTAAAGTAAATACTAGTAATTTACCGACAAAGAAAAAACGTGTGGGTAAATATATCGGAGTAAAGGCCAAATTAAAAAAAGTTATTATTACACTGAATCCAAATGATGAAATTCCATTATTTTCAGATATTTAGTTTTACGCACCCTTAGTAATTTTTCATGGTTATCAAATTATATAAGCCAAATACACCCGGAACACGGACACTTGCTATTCTTGACTACAGTGATTTATCAAAAGTCAAACCTCAAAAATCATTAACGCAACCCAAATCTAAACGGGCAGGGCGAAATAATCGGGGTGTCATTACTGTTCGCCATCGTGGTGGTGGTCACAAGCAAAAATATCGTAATATTGATTTCATTCGAAATAAATTTAAAGTTGACGGAAAAGTCGCAAGTATTGAATATGATCCGAATCGAAATACAAAAATAGCATTAATACATTATAGTGATGGCGACAAACGTTATATTCTCGCACCAGAAGGATTGCAAATTGGAGCCGAAATATTATCTGGTACAGATAATATCCCAATTCAAATTGGTAATGCTTTACCTCTGTCGATGATTCCCCTTGCTACAGAAATTCATAATATAGAATTAAATATTTTTCAAGGTGGGAAAATTGTACGTGCGGCGGGAACTTATGCCACTCTTTTAGCCAAGGTAGGTGATTATGTTACTTTACGCCTACCTTCAAAGGAAGTCCGTTTAGTTCATAAAAATTGTTATGCAACTATTGGCCGTTTGTCAAATATTGATGCATACGGTGTTCGGCTTGGTAAAGCGGGTCGGAAACGTTGGTTAGGTTGTCGTCCTGTTGTTCGTGGGGTTGTTATGAACCCGTGTGATCACCCGCATGGTGGTGGTGAAGGCCGTTCACCTATTGGTCGAACAAAACCGTATACGCCATGGGGTAAACCTGCGTTAGGTGTTAGAACCCGATCAAAGCGTAAATACAGTGATGTTTTAATTATTCGACGTAAAAAATAGAAAGTCTATATGGGAAGATCCGTAAAAAAAGGTCCGTTTGTCGCTTATCATTTATTAAAAAAAGTGGACGCTTTAAATGAGGGTGGTAAGTTAGAAGTGATAAAAACTTGGTCCCGTTCATCAACTATTATGCCCTCTATGATTGGGCATACGATTGCTGTTTATAATGGAAGAATCCATATACCAGTTCTGATTTCAGAACAGTTAATTGGTCATAAGTTGGGTGAATTTGCTCCCACACGAACTTTTCGGTCACATATAAAAGCTGATAAAAAGGTACGAAAATAGTTTTTAACAATTATAAAGTAATTTTAGGTTATGACGATTGAAGATATTATTTCGGCCCAAGCTGTTGCAAGATATATCCGTATGTCTCCAACAAAAGTGCGTCGAGTTTTAAATCAAATACGTGGTTGTACGTATGAAGAGGCGGTACTCTTATTAGAATTTTTACCTTACCGCGCATGTGAGCCTGTTTGGCAAGTTGTCCAATCTGCCGCGGCTAATATTCAAACAAAACATGGTTTAAATAAACAGGATCTAGTTATTCAAGAAGTTTTTGTTAGTCCAGGTCCAGTTTTGAAACGGTTTCGACCACGTGCCCAAGGTCGAGCATTTGCAATTCGAAAACCAACTTGTCATATTACGGCAATTGTTGGAGTTAAAAATTAAATTGAATAAAAAATAATCGTGGGTCAAAAAGTTCATCCATTGGGATTTCGATTAAATACCACACAAAAACATAGATCAACTTGGTTTGCTCAAATTAGCCAATATTCTACGTTGTTAGAGCAAGATGCAAAAATTCGAAAGTATTTAACTGAAAATTATAGTTCTGCGGGTATCGCAAATATTGAAATTGAGCGGACATATAAATTAAATAATGTATTTTTAAAAATTTATGTCGCGAAACCCGGTGTTATTATAACAGAGTCGGGCTCGGGTCTGA
>Ga0257110_1000009_pt1 | contig 125941 bp, 114 predicted proteins | sample LP_taG_7_FD_190184 | JGI IMG/M metagenome (GOLD analysis project Ga0257110, IMG submission 190184) | Marine microbial communities from Northeast Subartic Pacific Ocean, Canada - LP_J_2015_P26_10m | ecosystem: Environmental > Aquatic > Marine > Oceanic | place: Canada: Northeast Subartic...
TCAACATCCCATTGCTTTTGGTGCAGAATATGATGTAGATGGCTATGTGGTTTCTCAAGGAAAACCTTTAAGTTATACCGGAACTCAATCTTCTGGATCACCAGCGGGATCTAATGTTCAATTTTATTATGGAACAGTCACTCTAACAGTCACTGGTGATATTGGAACAGCTTCTTATGTCTGCCTTAATCATGGATACATGGGTGGAGAAGATAATCTGATATATGACACATCGTGTCCACCACCTACAACATAACGATGGCAGATGTGGGTAAATGTGTATATAATATTGTACGCTAATCACACAAAAGAGGTTTCAAAATGGCAGATTATAGTAAAACAAGAATTCAATTTCGCAGAGGAACAGCCGCTGAATTGTCTGCTGCTAATCCAAAATTAGGAGTAGGAGAACCAGCCTTCGCTACTGATACCAATGTTTTAAAAATTGGAGATGGGTCAGACAATTATAATGATTTAAGCGGGATAACGGGCGGTGGCGGTGGCGGTGGTGGAACTATGAGTAACCTTACCGACGATGACTCTCCACAACTTGGTGGAGATTTAGACGTTCATGGTAAAGACTTTCTCAGTAGTTCTGGAATTTTTAATTTCACTACTGCAACTGGTAGCACTACGCCCATAATTAATCTTATTCCTCCTGCCTCACACTTTGACACTGAAATCAGACTACATACAAATAATACTGGTACTTCTTATCAAGATCTTATAAATGATCAAGGCTTTCTTAAACTTAGAACTAACGATTTAAATCCTATCGGTATATATACAAACGGTCAAGAAAGAATCAACATTTCAAACGTTGGTGTTATAAAGTTTAATCAAGCTGGAGATGCGTATACATTTCCAACAACTAGAGGTTCTGCAAACCAATTTTTACAGACAGACACTAATGGTAACATTACTTTTGAAAGTGTGGATACTGCAAGCTTTTCTGCATCCACCCTCGTAACAGAGTCAGAAGGTATTGCTAATAACGATAACGATACTACTATACCAACCTCTGCTGCTGTTAAAGATTATATAGATACTAACGTCCCCTCAAGTGACACATCTAGTACTCCCAACGCTACAGCTGTAACTAATATTGTAATGATAAGTCAAAGTGATTATGATAATCTTTCTAGCGTTGATGCAAATACAGTATATTTTATAACATAAATAGCCCACATGTAATATTAAGGTGATTTAATATGAGCGCTTTTGCTTCTGGTGTTTATGCGGGCAGTCTTGAAATATCAACGCTGTACGCTGGAGAAACACAAATTCTAGGTCTTGTCGGGTGTGAAGATACAATCTATGTTCCCGAAAAAAAACCTGTTAGCGTAGATGTTCTTCTGGTTGGAGGTGGTGCTGGTGGAGGAACTGCGTTTGGTGGTGGTGGTGGTGGATCTGGAGGATATAGAGAATATACAAAACTTTTCTATTTTGATAAAAATTACAATGTAACTATTGGTGCTGGAGGTAGTGCTAGTAGTGGAACTGCTTCTAGTGCTAATGGAAGTAGCAGCTCTATCGAAAGAATAGCAGACGGAGGCGGTGGTGGAGGAACTGGCGGCATTGGGGCTGATGGAGGTTCTGGAGGTGGAGGCTATGCTATAAGTAGTAGCGATGGAGGTGACTCCAAAACTACTAGATGTAATCGTCCATCTCAAGGAAACTCTGGCAGTTCTGGCAATGGAGCATTTGCACAAGCTGGTGGTGGTGGCGGTGCTTCCTCTAATGGTGGTGCTAGTGGGTCAGGTGGTGATGGATCAGCAAGCTCTATTACTGGATCTAGTGTGACTAGAGCAGGAGGAGGCGGTGGTGGAGATACATCTGGTGGATTTGGTAATACTGCCACTCCCGGCACTGGAGGTTCTGGAGGAGGTGGAGCTGGAGGGACAGGCAACCAATCTAATGATACTTCACAAGCTACTGGCAATAACGGAGCATTAAACACTGGCAGCGGTGGAGGTGGTGGTGCATATTACAAAAATGGCTCAACTAACGTTTCAGGCTCTGGTGGTAATGGTGGTTCTGGTTTTATATGCATGAAATATCACAATAGTTTTGAAATGGAAATTGGTTCTGGCTTGACTAGTTCAACAGCAACGTCTGGAGATTATAAAATAACGCAACTTACAGCTGGCACAGATAACATTAGTTTTAGTTCAGCACCAATACTTACCATAGCTAAAATTTCAGACGGTTCAAGTAGCTATGCTGTAGAAGTAGTCTTTTCTTTAAGTACCCTTCCCACAGGAACTACTCAACTAAAATATACAATTAGCGGAACTGGCTCTACAAGTACTGTCGTTACTATCCCAACCAGTACTGCTTCTAATACAACTCATAATGGCACGGGAGGAACAAGTAGCTTTAGAAGTAGATACAACAGTTCAACAAACCAAGGTAGGTTTTATCACGGTCCCGGTGACGATGTTACAAACATATCACTTACAGTTGAAGCTTTAAACAGTAGTAGTACAACATTAGGAACATCGAACACATTAACCGGCCTTAAAATAGACGAAGACGGATAAAGGAGATTATAAATGGCACATTATGCATTATTAGATGAAAATAATATAGTTGTACAAGTAATTACTGGTAAAGATGAGGGTGAAACTAACTGGGAAGAATATTACTCAAATCATACTGGTAAAACTTGCAAGAGAACATCATACAACTCAAGAGGTGGTGAACACTCTATGCCTGATTGCGAATGTTTTCGTAAAAATTATGCAGGTATAGATTATTATTATGATGAATCTAAAGATGCTTTTATTCCACCAAAACCGTATAATAGTTGGGTATTAAATGAAAATACATGCACTTGGGATTCTCCCACTCCTATGCCAACAGATAGTGTATATTATTGGGATGAAAATATATTAAACTGGGTGTCTTATGACGACGACCTCTAATAAGGAGAAAATATAATGGGTGTAGTATCAACAACAGATGTAGTAACAAATCCAGACACGACAAGAGAAGTAGCAAGAAACGCTAGTGTTGTTTGTTCTTGTCTTCCAACTGGCGAATATTTTACTGTAGATACAAATACAGATAGTAACTTTGTCAACTTTGACACAAGTTTAACTTACGCTGCAATCGAAACAATATACACAAGTAGATTTGATGATATTGGATATTATAATGCGGTTGATGGGGGAACTCCTTGATGAATAAACGTGGACTCAACATTCTGTTTATAACAGTAGCTTTAGCTGCTTTTAGTATGACGTATGTAAATAAAGTGAATGTACAAAAACCTTGGAATATAGGTTTTGATAATTCATTTGGAGTCAACAAAGAAGATATAACAGATATGTATTCTGATTACATTGACATTTGGAAGACAGATATTAAAAAATCTTTTGATAAAGCGGAGTCAGAAATATATAAAGTTCCATCTCCTGATATATTAGGACCAGACCCTGATCCTAAAAAATGTATTTGCGGTGGTAGCGGAGTCATTGTTCATGGAGACGGACATAAAACTACATGTCCATATCATGGCAAGAAAATGTCTCAAATTATACAAGAAAACAATTTAATTTATAAACCTCTTTTGATTTTGGAGTAACAAATGGACATAGATACTGTAATTAGATTAGCAGCTGTTGGTTTGGCGGCAGCATTGTTGTTGTCAGCGGTTGATATTAGCGTAGTATTTTCTAAAGTAAAAGGCGTATTTAAATGGCCTTTTAAAAAGAGAGAAGTTGTTGTAGTAGAACCAGACCCAGAAGTTAAATTTTTACACATTGTAGATTTGTGGCATAAATTAAAGACTAGCTGTGATGAACAAGGGCTAAACGAAGCTACGGAAAAATTAGACGAAGTTTTTCCTCTCCTAAACTCGGAGGGCTAAGATGAACAAAACTAAAAAAATCCTTCTTGCTTTATTGTTAATGGTATATGGAGTTTTTGGTAGTGAATTTAGTTCAATACTATCAAACATAATACCAACTCCAGAACCACCAGCTGCTAAAATATTAGATATTAGCAAGCCTACAGACGAAATAGTTAATCGAGTCAAAATATTTTCTGATTTAATTACTGATCCAGATGACAGAGCGAAGATGGCTATATTTAATTATGAATTTGCAAAGCGTGTTACTGAGTATAATACTAATGCTCAACAAGTAAACGATGTTTATTCTTTAGCTGGTAAGAGTTTTTTTAATAAAACAATGCTAAACAAGTATGACAATTTAGCAGAAGAAATTGTAGAATTAATGTCAGAATGTGTGGGTGAACAGAACAAGTCTGTTACAGAAGCTGAAAAACAAAAACTGCATGATTATTTTATGGGCATAGCGTGGGTTTTAATTCATAAGGAGTAAAATATGTCGCCAAAAGAAATTAATGATTCATTAATAAAATTATTCTCGAATGAGGGAATGGAAGTAAATGGATTTAAAATTAAAGCAAAGTCTCCTTTCGTAGCTAATATTGAGAATGAAGATAGCTTAACAGTTATATCCTTTGGAACCAATCAGCTTAAAGCTGAAATCACAAAAATAATTACTGTATATGCATACATTGAGCAAATCGTTTTTGGTAAAACAGGAGGTTCTATTAAGCTAAGAAATTTTCCAGACTTTAGTTTTTCTTATAACTCTTTTGGAGATGCTTGCTGCGAGAATAAAGACAGTGCAGATTGTTTTAAAAATAACATAAGGTCACTCTGTCAAAATGTTGAAACTGAAATTTGTCACAAATACGAAGGTCAAGATACTTATAAAGAAGTTGCAAAAAAGTGTTTGCAATATGCAGAAGAATGGACTACAATATGTCATGACTCAGGCATAAGATTTAACGGTAGTGATCACATTGATCGTTATACTCTTCGTAGTGAGTGTTACGATTTTGTAAAAGATAACATTGAAGAGGATGTAAAAAAACGATATGGCTCCATTGTACTAACTTGGTTGTTCATGTACGTTGTGCTTCCCATGATTATAAAATGGGTTGTGAACAGAGTCTTAGAGCGTTTATTTAACGATTAAAATATTTTATTTCTTTAGAAAAGACGGGGAAGGTATATGTCAATCAAGTCATTGATGAATTATACGTTTGTATCTAAATACGCAAGATGGGACGAGCAAAAAGAAAGAAGAGAAACTTGGAGTGAATCAGTTGATAGAGTAAAGCAAATGATGTGTGACAAATACATCTATGATCCTACAGACAAAGAATCACAACAAAAAAATAAGCAAATAATTAAATCAATTGATCAAGCATACGAGGACATGAAAAAGAAAAAGATACTTGGTTCTCAGAGAGCCTTACAGTTTGGAGGCTCTCCAGTATTCAAGCATAATTCTAGAATATATAATTGTATTGCTTCATATATTGATAGAACAAGATTTTTTCAAGAGTGTATGTATTTATTGTTATGCGGGTGTGGCACTGGTTTCTCTGTACAAAAACACCACATTGATAAATTGCCCAATTTAATTAAAGGTAAAAATGGTCAGAAGAAGTTTGTTATACAAGATTCTATAGAAGGTTGGTCAGACGCTGTAGGCGTTCTTGTTTCTAGTTATTTTAAAGGGTCTGATCTTTTTCCTGAATACAATGGTAAGACAGTTGTTTTTGATTACTCAGAAATACGTCCAGCAGGCTCTTATTTAAAGTCTAGCGGAGGTAAAGCTCCCGGTCCAGAACCTTTAAAGAAAGCTCTTGTGAGTATAAAGAAGACGTTTGATATCGCTATTAAAAATGGTCAAAAGAAAATTAAACCTATCGAAGCGTATGATATCGTAATGTTTGCTGCTGATGCTGTAATTAGCGGAGGTGTTCGTCGTAGTGCTACAATTTGTTTATTTTCTGCTGATGATGAAGAGATGGCTAAAGCCAAAACTGGCAGTTGGTTTACAGAAAATCCACAGCGTGGACGATCAAACAATTCTGCTTTACTGCTGCGAAATGAAACAACTAAAGAACAATTTTCTGAACTAATGCAGTCTGTTAAAGAGTTTGGAGAACCGGGATTTGTCTGGTCTGACTCTACGGAATTGATTGTAAACCCTTGTGTAGAAATTGGGATGTGGCCTGTAGATGAAGAAACTGGTGAAACTGGTTGGCAAGCCTGCAATTTGTCTACGATAAACTGTTCTAAAATAACTACAAAAAAAGAATTTTATGAAGCTTGTGCTTCTGCTGCGGTTATTGGCACATTACAAGCGGGGTTTGATAGTTTTCCATATCTTGGCGAAGTTTCAGAAAGAATTATTAGCCGAGAAGCATTACTAGGTGTGTCAATGACAGGCGTTATGGAACAACATGAAATTTGTCTTGACCCTGAAGTACAAAAGAGGGGTGCGGAGATAGTTAAAGAAACAAATAAGGAATTAGCAGAACTAATTGGTGTCAATCAAGCAGCTAGGACTACTTGTGTAAAACCAGAAGGAACTTCTAGCTGTATCCTTGGAACATCTTCTGGTATACATCCTCACCACGCAAAGAGATATATTCGTAGAGTTCAAGCAAATAAAATGGAACCAATCTATCAGCATTTTAAAACAATTAATCCTAGAGCTTGTGAAGAATCTGTATGGTCTAACAATGATTCAGATGACGTAGTAGCATTTTGCGTAGAAGTTCCAGACGGTGCAAAGATTAAAAATCAAGTTGGTGCAGTTGACCTTCTTGAATATGTCAAAAGTACACAAAAAAATTGGGTTATGAATGGTACGAATCCAAAACAATGTACTAAACCTTGGCTAACACATAATGTTTCTAACACTATCAATGTAAGACCAGATGAGTGGGAAGATGTAACAGCGTTCATTTATAAAAATCGTAAACACTTCTGCGGTGTGTCTTTACTTCCAATCGCTGGAGATAAAGATTATGCACAAGCACCTTTCACGACTGTCTATCTTCCTAGCGAACAAATACAAATGTATGGTGATGCAACAATGTTTGTTAGTGGTCTGATAGAAGTGGGACTGTCTCTCTATGAAGATAATTTGTGGGCGGCTTGTGATAGCTTGTTAGGTGTTGGAGCAAAGGCAAAGGGTAGCGATAAGAAAGCATACCAAGATAAATGCCAGAAGTTTGCTGACAAATATATGGATTCTGATTTAAAAAGACTAACGTACTGTATGAAAGATGTTTATAATTGGAAAGAATGGTTAGACATAAAACGTGAATACAAGGATGTAGATTACACGCAAGTTATAGAAAAAGAAAATAATGTAAATCCGGTACAAGAAGTAGCTTGCGCTGGCGGTAAATGCGATATAATTTAGGAGGAATATTAATGATGGGATTTGTATCATATAAATTGTTAACCAAGACGGCACAGATGCCATTTAAGTCACATAGATCAGACGCTGGATTTGATTTGATTGCTGACGAAAACACATGGGTATTTGGAAGAGAACGACAAACAATTAAAACTGGTATATCTTTTGATATGCCTGACAATATGGCTGGATTAATTTGGCCTAGATCTGGCCTAGCAGTAAAGAAAGGCATGGATGTTTTAGCTGGAGTTATAGATTCTGGCTACAGGGGAGAGATCATGGTTTGTTTATACAATACTTCTGATGTAGATGTAGAAATAAAACGTGGGGATAGAATCGCGCAGATTATATTCCAAGAGGTTCCCGTCATCTCTTTAATGTTAAGAGAGGAATTGGAGACCTCCCAACGAGGGAGTAATGGTTTTGGCAGCACAGGCACATAATAATCGAAAAAAGCGTCAAGAAAAAAAAGCATTTAAACCAAACGTACTGGAGGCTAAGACTGAGAATCAAAAAAATTATATTAGATCTATTGTAGAAAACGACGTTGTTTTTTGCACAGGTCCATCTGGTAGTGGTAAATCTTTCATAGCAGCTGGAATTGCAGCACAAAAATTACTTAAAGATGAAATAGATACTATTATTGTTACCAGACCTTTAGTTTGTACAGGTAGAGATCTTGGATCTTTGCCGGGAGAACTAAACGATAAAATTAAACCATATCTACAGCCTATGGAAGAAAATCTAAAATTCTTTTTAGGTAGAGACAAATTTGGAATGTATTTTAATCAACGTAGAATTAGATTTGAACCTCTAGAAACTATGAGGGGATCAACATTTCATGACTCTTATATGATACTGGATGAGGCTCAGAACTGTACTCTAGAACAGATTAAGATGTTTGTTACACGTATGGGCAAACATTCTAAAGTGCTTATAAATGGAGATAATAAACAAACAGACATCTTTAAATATAGCGGTTTAGATACTTGTGTTGAAAAATTATCTAACATTGAAGGTGTTGGAATCTCTAAATTAGAGTATCATGATATACAGAGGAATGGTATTATTGGAGCAGTACTATATGCTTTGGAATCATGAAAATAACAGAAGAACAAATCGCTAAAATAGTTAGACTATGTAGCGATAAAATACTTGACCAGAGAAAACATGAATCTACCGCTGGATATGGTGAAGACTATGCCGATGGCAGAATTGTTGGTCAAGCCGCACTTGCTAGAAGAATATTATTGATTATAAGAGGACATGATGTTATATGATTACGGGTGTCACGAATGTGGCGAGACTCTTAAGGATGTAAAACAATCTATTCATGACGAAGCATTGACTTTATGCCCATCATGTGGTAAACATTCTTTAGAAAGAGTACCATATGGTGGGCTTGGTTCTTTTATGAAGAACAGTTCTAATACAATTGGCGGTCAGGCAGATAAAAACTGGTCTAAAATGGGTCATTATCAAAAGTCAGAGATAGAAGCCAAACGAGAGCAAGAACAAGGTCCAGCCCGTGATAAAAAACAATTAAGAAAAAAAATAAGTAACATGTCAGAATCTCAAAAGAGGAACTATATTTTAAAGGGTGACACATGATAAACAATAACGATATAAACGAAGTTATAGAGACATCTTATAATGTCAAAGGTTTGATAGCTGGTAGAACAGAAAAATCTTGTGCTACTAAAATTAATATAAAACTTACTAACGGTACAGATCAAACTAAATTTCAAGTATTGACACACGGTAATATTTTGTTTAATCCTCTTGGTGCTGATTCTTATAAAATTACTAGTAGAGAATCAAAAATGAAAGTAGTGAGTGAAAAAACATTTGATTATTACGTCAAATTTTTACGTACAAAGAATAATTTATACATGACCTATGCAAACAGGAGTTTTATAGATGGCTAAAAAAGGACCACTAGGAAAAGCAGAGACTTTTTATATTGATAATCATTTTCAAGATTCTACAGCAGAAGATTTAGCTAAAGATCTTGATAGAACCGTTAGGGCCGTAAGAAGTTACATAAAAAAGACACATCTCAGTAATACAAATGCAAACCCTGCTGGACAACATTTTGCTAGACAGAGTGGTGCTACCATTATGACAGAGACTGCATCTCAGGTTGCAGATCATAATAGACAAAGAAGTATGACGCAACCATCTTGTATTACTAATATTAAAGAAGAAACGGACAAATCAAAATGATTATTGTAGGAGAGAGAAAATGGTCGTTAGAATATCAAAAGGGCGACAAGCCCGATCACGTTTGGGTTTATGCTAAAATAAAAAATGAGAAAATTTATTTTGAAACATTTGATGATTGGCTAACTTTCGTAAAAACATTTGATCATAATGTTAGTTCTAAAATTGAAGCCATAGGCTTTCAATATAAATCTCATACGAATGAAAAGAACGCTAAAGAATCTGATGGTGTTTATTTGATTAAATGTATTAAGGGTGTCATGGGAGGACCAGCACAAGATACATATATAACAGGAATTGTAAAGGGTGATCAAGTGCATAAAACAACGTGGTCTTTACCAGCGCTGTTGCCAGAAGAAGAGTGTGTAGAAAAAATTGAATCATGTTTTGAAGAGGCATTAGTTAGTTATGGCAAAGAGAAGGCCGGAATTATTTAATAAAGAATACCAAAGGGAATGGTCTAAAGAATACAGATACAAGCATATCCATACTGGAGAGCATTGTACCTTTGAGTCATATATTGCTGAATATTTAATATTGAGGTGGACAGATGCATTTAAGATGGAAAAGCCATCTTATAAATTCTGGACAGTTGGAGACAAGTATCACGACATGTTCATGAGAAACATGAAAGCTGCCAGAGGATTGAAAAAAAAGTATGATCCTGCAACAATACTTGCCGCTGTTAGGTCAGAACATTTTAAAAAAATATATCATATAGGACTTAAAGCTTACGGGCCTAGAGGTTGGAAATATAATCAGGTTGCACTAGAGGCAATAAGAAGGTATGATAAAGAGTTCAAAGACCTTTTAAAATCGTCTGATCAAGCCGCACAAGCAGACGCTGCAAAAGTTGAGCCAGAAGAAAATAAATTGAAGACTAGAAAAAAACAATATTCTAATAAGAAAAGTTCTATAAACAAGTTGAGGGATCTATGAGCAAGGTAAAAAAAAGAAAAACATCTAACAAGTTTGACACTGATGTTGTAAGCAATTCTGTAGTTAGCAAGTATGGCGACGTAGTAAGTACTGGCACAGAAGTTTTAGATAGTATCAATAGTTTAGAAGTTATTGGTGTGTCTCCAGCATTAGACATTGCTCTGGGTGGTGGTTTAAGAGAAGGCTCTGTAGCTGTAATGACAGGTGATCCTAAGTCTGGTAAAACAACAACGGCTTTACATTTTGCTGCTAAATGCCAAGCAAAGGGCAAGCGTGTAATCTATCTTAATACAGAGGGTAGATTATCTAAACAAAACTTTGAAGGCATAAAGGGTTTAGACCCTGAAAATATTTTAATCATACAGTCTACAGACGATAAGATTTTATCAGCAGAAGAGTTCCTAAACATTACAGAGTATTACATTAATAATGATCCGGGGTGTTTACTTATAGCAGACTCATTATCAAACATGGTTCCACAAGTAGAACTAGATGGAGAAGTTAGAACTGGTGTGCGTAATGCTCTACCAAGACTACTCTCCATGTTCTTTAAAAGAATTAGTGGAACACTTATGAAAAATAAAACTATATTGATCTGCGTTACCCATAACATTGCCAACACTGGTGGATCTCCTTATTCTCCAAATAAAATGGCAGATTGCGGAAACATGCTGCAATATCAAGCTGGGACTAATATGGTTATCACTCATAGAGGTAGGTGGCAAGTGCCTAAAGATACTGGACCACACGTAGGACAGATTGCAAATTGGACTATTAAAACTTCTTGTGCTGGAGGTATACCAAACAGCACGGCAGAGAGTTGGATTCGTTATGGGATTGGACTAGATGAAGTGCAAGAGGTTGTTCAAATAGCATGTGAGTTCAGACTTATTAAAACTGCTGGAGCTTGGTACACAATACAGTGCGCAGTTGATAACGTAGAAGATCCAGTAGTACACAAATTGTTGTCTGACAATAATATTTCAGATAAACCAGAGGATATAGAAAGATTTTTTAAATTTCAAGGGGCTAATAATGTGTCAGAGTTTTTAAATAGTAACCCAGAAATAGCAAGTTTTATATATGATCAGATAAAAGAATTGTTCTAATAAGATTCTAACACTATATAAATTTTATTAGAGGGTATAATAAGATATTAAGACACACAACGTGTCTTCTACCTTTTACACAATCTTATTGAAAGAAAACGCTATGTTTAAAAGACTTAAACAACTGTTCACAAGCCCAAAGCGCAATGCTTTTACACTAATCGAGCTACTTGTTGTGATTGCCATCATTGGCGTTCTCGTTGGTCTTTTGTTGCCAGCTGTTCAGCAAGCTAGAGAAGCTGCACGAAGAATGTCATGTGCGAATAATTTAAAGCAGCAAGGTCTTGCTATGCACACATACATGGACGCACAAAGATACTTTCCTGCTGCTGCATGGACTGTAGATTCTGCTGGATTATCTCCTACTGGCAATCGTTCTGGTACAGAACATAGTTGGAGAGCGTTTGTTCTTTCTAGTCTAGAACAAGGTAACACTGGCTATGACTTCAATAAAAACTGGTGGGAAAATACTCAAGCTATTTCTTTAAATGCTTCTGTATTTATATGTCCAACGGCAGTTCCTCCTGCTGGTGGTTATGCTAATATTGATGGGCCTACTAGAGATGATGATAGTGCTGCTATTAGTATGAATCCTAATAATCTTGGATATACAGACTATGAAACTTTTACAGGGGTTAAGAGCAAGATATTTCCTGCTGCTAGTGATCCTTATGCGGCGAAGGATCGTAACGAAGGATGTTTAATTAAAGATGCTGTTACTAGAGATGCTCATATTAGAGATGGGTTTTCTAATACTTTCTTAATTATAGAGTGTGCAAGTAGACCTGATGTTTATAAAAAAAGTAATGGTAGATCGGCAACAGGTGATACTAACCAGTGCATTGGTTGGGCTGATAGTGTTGGGCCATTTAAGTTAGATGGTATGGATAGTAATGGAGATAAGTGTAAAAATTGTGCTGGTAATATTCCTTTTAATGTTACTAATAATGGTGAAGCATACAGTATGCACCCCGGAGTAATGAATACAGTATATGCAGACGGTTCTACTAGAACCGTTAATGATAATGTAGACTTGAGAGTTTTCGCTAGTGCTATTACCCGTGCTGGTGGAGAAGTAGGAACCATTGACTAAACCTCTAAGCAAAGAGTATTTATTGAGCAGAGGTGTTTGTTGTGGTAGTGGATGCAAAAACTGCCCCTATGTGCCTAAAAACACTAGGGGCAGCAAGGAAGTTAAAAAATGAATATAATTGGTATATTTGAAATTGCTGCTGGAGTTATTCTGGCTAAACTTGTTATAGGAATATTGAATGAAAGTTATTGGTATAAATGGGAGAGAGTACGCTTGGAATTTAACAAGCTATTCAGTAGACGCAAACGACAAAAGGAAGAGATCAAAATTCCACGTTCGTGCAAGAAATCTCTTGAAGACTATCTACCATAGTTATAGAATACTTGAAGAAGTAAAATTGCCGGGGAGTACGCCATCGCACAGAAAAGGCGTACTGTATTTAGACTTTTATATACCACAGATTATGCTGGCTGTAGAAGTGCATGGTCAACAGCATTATAAGTATACGCCATTCTTTCACAAGAATAAAGCAGACTTTGCTATTGCAAAAGCTAAGGATGAAGATAAAATAGAATGGTGTGAATTGAACAAGATTGATATAATAGTATTGAAGCACTCTGATACAGATGAGCAATGGAGAGATCAAATTGAAAACGGCGAGTGAGCAGTTGGCTGACTTGAAAGCTATGGTTGACGACTTTTTAGACGCTAGCAATGCTAGGTTCAATAATAAGTTTAGAGAAGATTGGTATAGATGTGCTGATGCTGACAAGCAAACTATTTCATCTCTTACTAAAGACGAATTATTCACTTGGTCTTATGAATTGTACAGCTACTCTACACATCTACAAGATGAATTAAATATGCAGAAGATTGCTCTTAATTGGTGCAATGACAAGTTAAATAAAATGGTTGCAAAAAACCATGATCAATTCAGTAAGTATACTAAATATGAGGAACGAAGACCACTTATAATTGTAAATGATGAATATGCAGCTAAAGTAGATCACTACCGTGAAATTGCAGAGTCAAGAGTTCAAGCCCTTGAGGGTAAGATTTATGAACTAAAACGTAAAGCAGATATACTATTAGAGAAAGGTAAAAGGACATGAGTATGGATGAGTTTATAAAAACATTGACAGAAGAACAAAAGACTGCTTTATTGAAAGCATTATCTGGAGGAGAGGTTCCAGACGAGCCTTCTACTACACATGCTCCTGTCATAGCTGGCTCTGAAGAACCAATTTCAAAAGCTGTTGATGGTAATTTTCAGATGAAAAAACCAACAGATCGCTCGCCAAGAAGAAGCACAGTCAGAGCAGGAAAAAACACTTGGGTAGATGAAGGAGAGTTAAAAGACATTAAAACTCCAGACATTAAACCTACTCCAAGGAATAGAAAAGCTCCTAAAAAAAAGGAAGTAATGTGTAGGGCTTGTGGTAAAACATTTAAAATAAATGCAAGCTTAGTGTTTGGTGAATCTTATCGTTGTGAAAGATGTATTGGCGGTTAATAAATGGAAGAAAAACTTTTAGATATAGGTGCAGAACGAGCCGTATTAGCTGGTCTTTTGCAAAACGGCGTTGATACATATGTAAACATATCAGATTTACTATCTAGTGACAGCTTTGTTAATCCTAATAATAAAATTATTTACAAATGTATAGAACATATTATAAGTAATGATCAAAAGCCAGAAATTGCTACGCTTTTAGCTGCTGCTGAACAATTAAATTTCATAGAACAAATAAGTACTAAGCAGGAGCTTAACTATATCAACTCTTTGTATGAGTTTCCTGTTTCACAGGATAATATATTTAGCTTTGCCGTACAGATGAAGAAGTTTGAGTTTGCACGTAAGATAAAAAACCTTACAGTAAAAGTTCATAAAGACATGGACGATGTTAATGGATCAGAAAGCATTAACGAAATCATACAAAAGCTAGAAGATCCAGTAACAGATTTTTTGAGAGAAGACGATGGCGGTGAAAACCCAGAAAAAATAGGAGAAGGTATAGAAGATTATGTCACATTCCTCGAAGAAAATAAATGCGATATCATTGGTATACCCACGGGATTCTCTAGATATGACCAAGCCATTGGGGGTGGTCTTAGAAGAAAATGCGTTGACCTTGTATCTGCAAGACCCAAAGTTGGTAAATCAGTGTTCGCTGATAATGTTGCCCTTAACGTATCTTCCACGGGAGTACCCGTATTAGTATTAGATACCGAGATGTCTAAAGAAGACCATCTTAATAGACTAATTGCTAACATAAGCGGTGTGCCTATCAACGAAGTCGCCACGGGACAGTTTATTGATGATCCTGTAAAGCACGATAAAGTAAAAGAAGCTGTTGCTAAAATAGAATCAATCCCTTACAGCTATATAAGTGTGGCTGGCAAGCCATTTGAAAATATTGTGAATCTTATAAGAAGATGGATAGTTCAGGAAGTTAAATCTGACGAGTCGGGTAAAACCAATGATTGTTTAATTATATATGATTATCTGAAGCTTATGTCTTCTTCATCTATAACAAACAATATACAAGAGTATCAAGCTTTAGGGTTTCAAATCACTTCTTTGCATAACCTTTGTGTAAAGCTAGACATACCCTGTCTATCCTTTGTTCAATTAAATCGTGACGGTATAACAAAAGAAAGCACTGACGCAGTTAGCGGGTCTGATAGACTTGTTTGGCTATGCACATCTTTTAGTATATTCAAATCTAAATCTACAGAAGAACTTGCTGAAGACGGTCCAAATGCTGGTAATAGAAAATTAGTACCCATTGTTTCTAGACACGGCGCTGGATTAGATGATGGAGATTATATTAATATGCAAATGCAGGGCGCACACGCTAAACTTTTAGAACTAAAGACAAGAAATGAATTTAAAAATGCTCCTGTTGGCGACACTGGATTAATTTCAGACATAGATAAGATTAAAGATGAACTTAAAGAAACTAAAGAAGACTCTGAATAAGAATATTGAAACTGTATTGCAGAAGCTTGGCATAGAATACGAAGCTTTTAGTGATAATATATATTCAGTATGCCCATGTCACGAACATAGTGATAACCCAAGAGCTTTTTCTTATTCTATTGATAAAGGAATATGGAAATGTTGGACTAGAGATTGTCAAAATGAATTTAACAATGACATATTTGGTTTAATAAAAGGTGCGTTATCGCAAAAAACTGGAACAGACCTTGAGTTTAAAGATGTATTAAAATGGGTATGTGAAGAATTTAAGATAGACAAAGGTAGTTACGAAGGATCTTCAACCCCTATAGAGCAAGAAGATGATTTTACAAATTTAATTAAATCAATATCTATAAAGTCTAATACTAATTTTAACGACAAGGAAATAAATAATCCTTACTCAGTACAATATCCCTCGGATTATTTCTTATCAAGAGGATTTAAAAAAACTACTTTAAAATATTTTAACGTGGGAGATTGTCATGATACAGGTATAATGAAAGAAAGGTCTATAATACCTATCCATGATGACTCTGGATATAAGCTAGTGGGAATGATTGGTAGAACAATGAAGGCGTATAGAATGCCAAAATTTTTGATATATCCATCTGGCTTTAATAAGCGTCACTATTTTTATAATTATCATAGGGCAATAGACAAAATCAAAGAAACTAATTGTTTATATATAGTAGAGGGCCAAGGAGACGTTTGGAAACTTCATGAGGCTGGAGTAAAGAATGCTGTTAGTATTTTTGGCAAAAGTATTTCCAAAGATCAAGAAAATAAGATAAAGAAATTACCCATAACAAGACTCGTAATACTCATGGACAATGATCAAGCCGGGAGAGAGGCTAGAGTCCAAATACAAAGACAGTTTGGAAGAATGTATAGGCTTACATTTCCACATTTAAGCGATAAAGATGTTGGAGACATGTCAGTATATAAGATTAAAAAAGATATTTTAAGCAATTTAAAAGGAACTTATTAATGAAAATTATAGGTATAGCTGGCAGAAAACAATCTGGTAAAAACACTGTAGCCAATTACATTAACGGATCTATCTTACAGAGTTTAGATATGATATCTGATTTTGAGATTGGAAATAATGGAGAGCTTGAAATAAAAACTAAAGATAGCTCTGGCACTGATGGGTGGGGTGTTTTTGATGTGACTAGGAAAGATGAAGAATTTATAAGCTATGCGGAGAACTCTTTGTTTCCTTATGTAAAGGTATACCATTTTGCAGACCCTCTTAAGTTAATGGCTATAGATTTTTTTGATTTAGAACCACAGCAAGTTTATGGAACTGATAAAGATAAGAACACCTCAACGCCATACACTCAGAATGGTTGGAAGCATAAGATGACATCTAGAGAATTCTTACAGTACTTTGGCACAGAAGTTATGAGAAAGATAAAAGATACAGTGTGGGTGGACTACACTATAAAAAAGATACAACAAGAACAATCGTCTGTAGCAATCATACCTGACGTTAGATTTCCAAACGAGGTAGATGCAATTAAGAAAGCAGGAGGCATAGTTATTAGATTAGACAGGAATATCTATGACGACCAGCATGTTTGCGAAACCGCTTTAGATAAAGATAAATATGATTGGGATAATTTTGATTATATTATTAACAACAATGACTCTTCTCTGTCTGATTTATGTAAATCTTTAGGAAAGTTAAAACACTTTTGGAGTAACTTATGATAATAACTTACGTCAGATCTTCTAGTTATAATAATTACTCTTATTGTGAGATGCAATATTTTATGACATATGTGCTGGGCCATCAATCTAAAAGTGGTAAAAAGGCAGACATGGGTACAATGGTTCATAAAGTCATGGAAGTTTTAGCTGGATTAAAAAAGTACGAGCAAGATAAACCTAAAGTTAAATTCTTAAAAGTCGATGACGATGCTATTGGTAAGTTTAAATGTAGAAAAGAAGAACTACATACCGAGGAGTTAGTAAATCAATTAATTACTCTTAGTATAGATTCTTATGAAAAAAACTCTCCTCACAGCTTTAACGGTAAAGACAGAGGAGAAATAGCTACAACGGCATGGTGCTTCCTAAAGCATAGCGACGGTCAATTCGACCCAAGGCTTAGAGACATACACTTTCCAGAGCCTCATTTTGATATACCGATTGAAGAAGATTGGGCTAAGTTTGAGTATGAGATAGATGGAAAAATGATTCAAGGACAATTAGCAATCAAAGGCACGATAGACCTTGTTACCAAAATTAATGATGACACAATCGAGGTAATTGATTGGAAAACTGGAAGAAGAATGGATTGGGCTACGGGAGAAGTAAAAGATTATAAAAAATTAGAAAATGACCCACAGTTATTGCTATATTATTATGCTATTTCTAAATTATATCCAGAGTTTCCCAATAGAATTATGAGTATATTCTTCTACAAGAACAAAGATGGCGACCCTGACCCATCACCTTTTAGCCTGTGCTTTTCTCCAGAAGACGAAGAAAGGTTTTTAGGAATGTTAAAACATAGGGTTGCAGAAATAAGGCAAAATATGACCCCCAAGCCATTAGATCCTAACAGAAAACACTGGAAATGTAAGAATTTGTGTCATTTTTGCAAGACTAAATGGGGTGATACAGACGACAATATGTGTATTTATATAGAGAAGCACTTAAAAGAACATGGAATGGACAAAACTATTGCAGATTGCAGTAGAGAAGGTTTTGATATAGGATATTATGAGGCTCCCGGCTAATGAAAAAAACTTTATCAATAGGAATGTGTACTCACGATGATATACATGGAGTGTATTTTTCTCTACAGTCCCTTAGATTGCATCATCCAATAGTACAAACAGATGCTGTAGAATTAATAGTAGTGGATAATAATCCAGAATCTGTACACGGACAGGCTCTTCAAAAATGGATTAAAGGTTGGTGTCAAGCAAAGGTTAAATATATACCTTATACAGAAAAAAAATCTACATCATCAAGAAATATAATATTTGAGAACGCAGAAGGGAAATACTGCATGAGCATGGACTGTCATGTGATGTTTCCTACGGGGGCTTTGGAACATCTTTTAGCCTACTATAAAGACAAACCAGACTGCAAAGATTTAGTTCAAGGACCATTAATGTATGATAATATACATGGATATTCCACACATTTTAAACCAGTGTGGGGTGGCGATATGTATGGTCAATGGGGGAAAAATACAGAGGGATGTGAAAAAGGTATTCCTTTCGACATACCAATGCAAGGACTAGGAGTTTTTTCTTGTGAAACTAAAAACTGGTTAGGGTTCAACCCACTTTTCAAAGGTTTTGGTGGAGAAGAAGGATATATACACGAAAAATTTAGGCAACATGGAGGAAGAACAGTTTGTATACCTCAATTCAAATGGTTGCACAGATTTTTGAGACCAGATGGTGTCACCTACCCTCTGGTTTTAGAGGATAGAGTTTGGAATTATTTTGTTGGATGGTTAGAATTAAAACAAGACCCTAGCCATCCAATGATTAAAGAAATATACGATAATTTTAGCAAGCGTATGAAAAAAGAAAAAATAGATGAGATACTGAGACTAGCAATTCAAACTATTACATAAATAACAGGAGTGTGAAATGTCAGATATAAATGAAGTTGATATTCAATACACAAAAGATACATACGGTTTTACTGAAGACTTGACAGAAGAAAACTTTTATCTTCCAGCAGAAGCAGAGTATGAGGATTTTGGCGAAGCTGAAGAAGAGCATGACGCTGCTTCCTTGTGGGAAAATATTCGCAAGAAGAAGGAACGCGAAGGCAAAAACTATAAACCTGCCAAGAAGGGTGACAAAGACAGGCCAGATCCAGACTCTTGGAAAAAGGCACAATCAGAACCTTCTGAAAAACAAAAGAAGGGGCTTGATAAAAATAAAGATGGTAAAGTTACCAAAGAAGATTTTGAATTGCTACGTAAGGGTAAAAGTTCGTACAAGTATGAAAACCCAAAAACAGGAGAAGAGTTTACCTACACAAGAAAAGGTAACTACAGAAAGGGTGATACTGTTTTAGTTTACAGGGGAGAAGCCTCTGAATACCAAGGTAAAAAAGTTAAACTTGGCAAGCCATTTCTAACCCCAGACGGTCCTAAGAAAAGAAGCGTTTACGTTAAAAATGGTTCTGGCAATGTTGTCAAAGTAAATTTTGGCGATCCTAACATGTCAATTAAAAAAGATAATCCAGCAAGACGAAAATCTTTTAGAGCTAGACACAATTGTGCAAACCCCGGTCCAAAATGGAAAGCTAGATACTGGTCATGCAAAGCTTGGTAAAAAAGTGGAAAGATCATCTAGATCACAACAACATGACTTACTGGCAACATTTAAAATTTGCCGTAGGTCATGGTGTATGTTGTATCAAAGCTGGTGTATATTTATGTATACATGGTTTACTACCATGTTTTAGACGCAGAGCTGGTGAAAGATTAGTTCATAGGTTAGACACAAACTTCACAGAGCATAAGAAAAATGTCAATAATAAGTAATATAGACAAGTTAATTAAATCAGAGCCAAATATAGATGACGTTGGTTATCTGAAAGATAAGATGACATATCAAGATGATATTAATAATAATATTGTTAAGATAGATTGGTTGAAAATTCTTGATGCTCCCCCTAAAAATAGTAACCCAAAGACTACTAGAGAACTACACGCTATTAGTAAGGCTACTGTAAACAGAACTTCCAAAGAAGTAGATTTAGTCATAAGGGTAGACAGAGATCCCGTGGTTTTATTTGTTGATTTTTTGGAAAAGAAAAATTTGAAATTCCCAAAGAGTAAATTTTATACATTTTATGATTTCCTTGAGCCTTATATATATGGATTGAAATATCACTTCAATAGGGCTAGGCCAGAACAACTTGCCCACTATCATAATATAAACTTAAAAATTCTTTATACAGATAGTCATCACACGCCGTCTTATCCTAGTGGTCACGCTATGTACGCTGAACTGGCAGCTAGTATATTATCTGACGAACATCCAGAATACAAATCTAATTTTTTTGAAATAGCAAAATTTTGTGGATTAGCTAGAGTTTTACAGGGAGTACACTTTCCATCAGATAACGACGCTAGCGTTAAAGCGGTTAGTGTATTATATCCTTTAATAAAGAAAGGTATAGAAAATGTCAAAACCAGTAAAGAGTTTCCCTTTAAGTGATATTCCTTCTCCAAAAGAACCAGTAAAAATACCATTGCCACCATTGCAAGAACCTAAAAATTAACTTTGTGAAATATTGAACAGGATGGTACAATCCTATAGGATAGATTGTACATTGACTTAGGAGATAGCTAATTGAATTGGTTTCCATTGAAAAACTTTACGCATTATAGTTTATTAAAAGGCTTTTCTAAGCCACATGAATTAGCGAAAGTATGTGCTGATAAAGATTATCCAGCTTGTGGTATCACAGATTATAAGTCTATATCTGGCGCAGTTTCTTTTCACCAAGCTTGTAAAAATGTTGGAATCAAACCTATCATTGGTTGTTCGTTTGACAGCACTACTGTATACGCAAAAAATAAAGATGGCTGGCACGACCTGATTCAGATGGTATCTATGACAGATGAAAAAGGTAATATGTCCAAGGACATAGCTAAGGATATAATTAGTAGAAATAACTTGATTGCGTTACAGAAATCCAAAGACAATATCAAGCCTGCGTATTATGTAAAGAAAGAGCAGTCTGTTTTGCACAGGGTATTATTATGCTCTGCTCTAAAAACCACCTTGCCTAAAATCAATGCCAAAATTAGAAACAATAATCTAGAACCAGACATTTTGGAATACTTTAATAAAGATGATAAGTGTGTAACAGAGGGCGAAGTTACTAAAGAGTTAGAACATATATATAATTCGTGTGAAGAGTATGACATATTGAATCCCCCCATGCTTCCAAATTTTGTATGTCCTAACGGTATGTCTCAAGAAGATTATTTAACACAGATGGCGAGAAGCGGCTACACAGAATTACTTAAACCAAAAGTGGGAAATGATAAAGACAAACAAAAAGTATACGGTGAAAGATTTAAGAAAGAATTAGAAGTTATTAGAAACGCAGATCTATTTGGATATTTTTTAATTGTACAGGATATAATTAGACACATAGAAAAGGACATGGGGTGTTTAGCTGGTCCGGGTAGAGGTTCTGCTGCTGGATGTTTAATATCATATCTAGTAGGCATTACCAAGATAGATCCGGTAGAACACGATCTGCTGTTTGAAAGATTTTATAATGCAGGACGTAACACTGGAGGTAACGTGTCTCTTCCAGATATTGATATGGACGTTCCGGGTAAAAGGCGGGATGATGTTATAGATTATCTAAAAGATACATACGGACATGAACATGTCAGTCAAATGATTACATTTGGAAGACTACAAGGACGTAGCGCAATAAAAGAAGTGCTTAGAATAAATGAGGCTTGCTCTTTTAGCGAGATGAACGCTATCACAAAGAGTATACCTAACGAGGCAGACGTTTCCGATCAGCTTGCAGAGATGGATGATGAAGACAGGTCTATTATAAGATGGTCCTTGATAAATAGAGCAGATGATTTAAGAGATTTTTGTCACATAACAGACGATGGAAAACTTGAAGGTGATTATGCAGAATACTTTCAACAAGCTATTGACATAGAGGGTACATTTAAAACTCAAGGTAAACACGCTGCTGGGGTAGTTATATCTAAAGACAAACTAAAAGATGTCTGCCCTATGATACAACAGAAGGGGTCTACAGAGAAAATAGCAGGATTAGAAATGTCTGATCTAGAAGCACTGGGTCATGTAAAATTTGATGTTCTAGGAATTAATCTTCTAGACAAACTTATGAAAATAAAGGAATTGATTAATGATAGAGGTTAAAGTTACAGATTATATGAGAGTTAAAGCCAGAAGCATGGCTAAAGATTTAGGCAAGCTTAAAAATTCTATAACCAAAGGTGAAGGTAACGTTGCTGGTTTTGTAGGAGAGTTGATAGCTTTGGATTATCTTGGTGGGGTTAAAGCCAATACTTATGATTTCGATATTGTAAGTAATGGTAAAACATATGATGTGAAAACTAAGCGATGTACAAGTCCTCCCAAGCCACACTACGATTGCTCAGTAGCTGCATTCAATACAAAACAAAGATGTGATATTTACTTTTTTGTAAGAGTACAGTTTCAAGGCGACAGACCAATAAAAGCGTGGGTGTTGGGACAAAAAGACAAGACTGAGTATTTTAAGCAAGCTAGAAAACTAAATAAGGGTGATATTGATCCAAGTAATAATTTCAAGGTTAAAGCAGATTGTTTTAACTTAAGCATTAACAAACTAGAGAAACTAGAAAAGAAGGACTAATCATGGCTAACAGAGACTACATTGTATTTGATTTTGAAACTGGTAGTAGAAATCCCAACAAAACTCAGCCTACACAGATTGCAGCAATTGCGTTAGACGGTCGTAATCTATCTATGAAGGGATCTTTCAACAGCGAGATTAAACCTATACTAGATGATGACAAGGCTATAGCTGCTGGATTAGACCCCATTGAAGATGGGGCTTTAAAAGTAACTGGTAAAAATAGAAAAGACCTAGCCAAAGCTCCAGCTTTAAAATCTGTATGGAAAAAATTCTGCTCCTTTGTAGACCAGTATAATTGGAAAAAAGATCCATTCTTTAATCCTATACCAGTAGGGTTTAACATTATTGGTTTTGACATGATTATTATTAATCGTTTATGTAAAGAATATGGCCCGTTTGACGATGGCAGACAACAACAAAAAATCTTTAGCAAGATTCATAAGTGTGATGTTATGGACAATATGCATATGTGGACTGAAGGTGATCCCAGTATCAGATCAATTAGCATGGACACTCTTCGTGACCGAATGGGTCTTAGTAAAGAAAATGCTCACGATGCATTGCAAGATGTTAAGGATACGGCTAATATATTTATAAAGCTATTGAAGACTCATAGAGCAGTTTATCAAAACATTGAACTAGACAAAGCGTTTGCAAACGGAAATTTGTATGTCAAATGAATATGACGATAAGGATACGTGGAAATTATTTCTAGAGGGTAAAACCAAAGGTGTGTTTCAGCTAGAAAGCAACCTTGGTAAGTCTTGGTCAAAAAAACTTGCTCCAAATAATATTGAAGAATTATCTGCGCTTATAGCTATCATTCGACCGGGATGTTTAAAAGCATTCGTTGATGGTAAATCTATGACCCAGCATTTTATTGATAGAAAACATGGCAGAGAAGAAGTGACTTATCTACATGAGTCTCTAGAAGAAATTCTATTACCTACCTATGGAGTCCTAGTATACCAAGAACAATCTATGCGTATTGCGCAAAAAGTAGCAGGATTTAATCTACAAGAAGCAGACGAGCTACGTAAAGCAATTGGTAAAAAGAAAGCTGACTTGATGGCAAAGGTTAAGAAAAAATTTATTGCTGGATCAAAGAAAGTTAGCATGGTAAGTAAAGAAGAATCAGAAGAAATTTTTAGTTGGATTGAAAAATCTTCTAGATACGCTTTCAATAAATCACATAGTATATCTTATGCAGTCTGCTCTTACTGGAGTGCTTACCAAAAGGCTCATAACACTAAAGAATTTTTCTTATCTTATCTGTATTATGCTAACGAAAAACAAGACCCTCACCAAGAAATATACGAATTAATTTCTGAAGCCAAGCTGTTCGACATAGAACCAAGAACACCAAGTGTTGCAAACTTTGACGTAAAATTTAATATAAAGAAAAACAAAGTGTATTTTGGTATTAAAGATATCAAATCTCTCACTGGTAAAACTGGAGATAAGGTTATAGATGCTATATTAGAAGCAGAAGCTGAACTAAATAAGAAGATAAGTAAGTTTAATTGGATTGAAATGTTATTATTTTTAGCGCCAAAGATGAGTTCTACTGCCTTCAAAGCTTTGGCATCTATAGGATTCTTTAGAGATTTTAACGGTAAGATATCTAGGAATAAAGCAATATATGATTATGATATATATAGAATGCTCACTAAGGCAGAGCAAAGTTGGATACAAAAAAAATATGAATCTAAAAAGTGGACAGGCTTTATTGACTGCCTTAAAGATCTATCACCTACAAAAAAGAATGGTGGCGGTACAAGCAGGGTAGAAAGACAACAAATTGTTGAAAATGAAATACAACTTTTAGCAGACCCGCCGTATGATTTAAATGATGATCCATCTTGGATTATAGATCAAGAGACTAGGTATTTAGGGTGTCCTGTAACAATGTCTAAGATAGATACAGTTGATAAGTCTTCTGCCAATACTACATGTAAAGATATAGTCAATGGCAAGAACGGTAAAGGCATATGCGTGGTAGCAAATATACAACGTATGGCAGATTACACAATCCAAAAGGGCGACTCGAAGGGTAAGGTCATGTCTTTTCTGACAGTAGAAGATGACACATGTGTGCTAGACAGTGTAGTTATATTCCCCAAAGTTAAGCAAAAATATAAGTATATATTATATGAAGGAAATAATCTAATGTTTTGCGGATCTGTAGGTAAAAAAGACTCGTCTTTAATTGTAGATAAAGTTCATGAAATTTGAGTTGTTGTTTATAGTTGTACAAGCTAATATACTAAGATAGGAGAAAATATGAATAATTGTTGTTTCACAGGATACTTTACAGAAAACCCACAAACCTCTGTGGTGGACAATGTAGTATTAGCAGAGTTCGTTATAGTTACTTATAACTATAGAAAAACAAAAAGCACTGGGGAAAAAAGTAAAGTGCCAACGTACTTACACTGTGAAGCATGGCATACGGGTGCAGAAACGCTAGAAAGATTTGCTACAAAGGGAACGAAGATGACATTTAATGCTACTGCTAAAAATATATCAAGAGACGACGAGAGTATAGTATTTAGAATAAACGAATTCGATTTGTGCATGGAGGAATAGAATGAGAAAAAAAAGAATATTGTTTTGTAGTGAAGCAACTTTTTTAAATACAGGTTACGCCACGTACACAAGAGAAATACTAAATTATTTAAGTAGTACAAACAAGTATGAAATAGCAGAACTAGCAGCTTATGGTCAACCAGATGACCCTAGAATATCAACAATACCTTGGAAATTTTATCCAGCAGCACTGCCAAAAAATTCAAGTCAAGAACAACAGAGAGAGTTTGCTTCTAAAGCTACAAATCAATTCGGAGAATATGTATTTGAAAGCGTTTGTTTGGACTTTATGCCAGATGTAGTTTGTGACATTAGAGATTTTTGGATGATGGACTTTATTGATAGATCTCCCTATAGAAAATTCTTTAATTGGTGCATCATGCCAACTGTTGATGCAGAACCTCAAGCTAGACAGTGGATAGCTACCTACCAAACAGCAGACGCTTGCCTAAGTTATTCTAATTGGTCTGGAGATTTACTTCAGAAACAGTCTGGTAATAAAATTAATTACATCGGTTCTGCACCTCCTTCCGCACACCCAGCGTATCAACCTGCTGAGAACATTGATGAAATTAAAAATAGTATTGGAATAGATAAAAATTGGAAGATTGTTGGAACGGTCATGAGAAACCAACGTAGAAAACTATATCCAGATTTGTTTGAAGCATTTAAATTACTTTTAGAAAAAACTAAAGATCCTAACCTTAGATTATATTGTCACACTAGTTATCCAGACATGGGTTGGGATGTACCTGAATTGTTACAACAGTATAAGTTATCTTCTAAAGTATTGTTTACATACGTCTGCACTGAAACCAACATGCCCTTTGCTTCTTTGTTTAAGGGCGCAAAAGCAGAATCTCCATACACTAAAAAACTTACAGGAGTTATGGCAAATGTAAAACAAGGATTAACTTACGAACAGTTGTCTAATATAATTAATGTTTTTGATGTATATATTCAATATGCAAACTCAGAAGGATTTGGTTTACCACAAGTAGAAGCTGCTGCTTGTGCAATTCCAGTTATGAGTGTAGATTATTCTGCAATGTCAAGTGTTATAAGACAGCTGGGAGGCACTCCCCTTCCTGTCAAAACTTTCTATAAAGAATTAGAAACTGGATGTCTTAGAGCAGTTCCAGACAATGATGCTACAGCGAGTTTGCTTGAAGAATTTTTTAAGATACCTAAAACAATGAGAAATAAAAAAGGTTTTGAATGTAGAAATAATTTTTTAAAACATTTTCAGTGGGATAAAAGTGGCGCTGAATGGGAAAAATATTTTGATAGCGTAGAGTTAAAGGATGTGTCAGAAACTTGGAAGTCTCCACCTGACATACAACAATCAGCACCTAAGCCTGATAATACTCCTGAAGTATCTTATCAAGAGATAGCATATTTTTTAATAAACCAAGTGTTAAAACTACCAGAAAAATGCAATGAATATATGTTTTCTAGAACAATAAGAGATCTGATGTATGGTAATGTTACTAATATGACAGGGGGGATGTATATGAATGAGTGTTCTACGGCCTTTGAAAACACGCCTCATAGATATCCTTTTAATTTTGACATAGCTTATCAAAAGATGAAAGAAATAAGAGACAATATAAATCAATGGGAACAACGTAGAATGGAGGTTATGAATAACAAATGAAAATTCTTTACATAGCTCATTTTAGTGAAAATTCTAACTGGTCTTTATCTGCAATTCACAAAGTTCTTGCTTTGTTGAATAATGGTTTTGAAGTAGTTTGTAGAAACGCTGCATTAAATGATGTATCACAAATAGAATTGCCACCCGAAATACAAAATTGTTTTAAAAAAGATTTAAATAATATTGATATATGCATACAGCATGTGTTACCAACAATGATAGTAGGAAGTACAAAATTCAAAAAAAATATTGCATGTGTACATTTAGACACAGAGATTAGCAAAGATCACTGTTGGATACACAATCTAAGTATGGTTGATGAAGTTTGGGTTAACAACAAGGATAGCCTATCCAACCTATTAGACCTTAATATAAATGCTAAGTACATTCCTAATTGTTTCCATATTGATACTTATAAGAATCAATATAAACTCCTAGACTTTGGAGACATGAATAATAAATTTAAATTTTATACAGTGTCTTCCGTGGGCGAAAAAAACAATTTAAATTCTATTATTAGATCATATTTTAGTACTTTTGATATATCCGATAATGTATGTTTTGTTTTTAATATCTACGACTCTTCCGGTAACGATGATTCAATTAGAAATTATTTTTCAGATTACATAAATAAAAATAAAAAAATTATGAGGGTTAATATTAACGATGCTTATTTCCCCCCTGTGTTTCTTATTACGAGACCCTTGAATCCTATGGAATTACAGAGTTTGCACACGACTTGTGATTGTTACGTAGAGTTAAGTAAGAGTGTTGATTTCTCTACTCCAGCTTTTGAGGCTATGTGTCATGGAACAACCCCTGTGTGCAGCAATAATGGTAGCTACAAGGACTACATATCAGAAGATAAAAACTCTGGGACTCTAATAAACGGCATCAAGAATATATGTTTTGATCATAGTCCTCCTTCTCCACATTTGTTTACTGGAAAAGAACTATGGTTTTCATCAGACGAGAAAGAATCTAAACAAGCAATGTCTTGGTATTATGAAAATAGTAAATCTATAGATAGAAACGTTGGAATTCAAAATGCACAAAATTTTGACTATAAAGTAGTCGCTGAAAAGATGAAGGAAAGTTTTAATGAATAAAATAAAAAGTTGGATCGAAAAATGCAACAGAAAAAAGAGCAAATGCAACTGTATAATTTTTACAACAAACGAAGATTATGAAGTAAAGCTTTCTAAAACTGAACACAATTTCTATGCTTTTAGTTCAGAAGACCTGAAAACTTGGGATGATGAAGAGCATAAAAGACCAGACAATTATTTCGTATTGCCCCAAAACGAGATACCTATATGGATAAATTTTGACGTTGTTATAGTTCAACATAAGATAGGTCAATATAGTAAGGGTAAAAGAATATCAGACTTGTTAAAAATACCTATGATTGTTGTAGAGCATTCAATGCCTAGAGTGATTAGCAAAATGGAACAACAGATAGACCAGTTAAAATCTATGCGAGGACATTTAAATATATTTACTAGCTCAGAATCCGCAGACGCTTGGGGGATAGAAGATAGCTATGTAATTAACAACGATCCCGAAGAAGACTTTATTACACAATGGACAGTATTATTGGAACAATTTTATGAAAGGTTAACATGAATCTACAAATTTTAGCAGATAAAAAAGATGCCATAGAAGGATTCAATGTAGCACAGGTAGCTAATGGTGAGTGCAAAGATATTTTTAATGTTATAGATAGTTCTTGTGAGTCAGTAATTTTAGATGGTGCTATGGATCATTTAGAATACGATAAAGCGATTGAGTTGCTACATCAATCAATTAAAAAAGTAAGATTACAAGGTAGTTTAGTTGTAAGAGGCGTGTGTCTCGAAAAGATGTATAGAGATTATGAATCTGAACAAACAAATATTGGGGTTATAAATTCAGTAATTAAAGATATAAAATCAATACAAAGTTACAAAGATATTATAGCTGTATTATCTTCTTCTAAATTTACAATAGACACAATTTCTTTTTCTAATTTTTTCTATGAAATTAAATGTTCAAGGATGGACTAATGGCAAAAAGATTAAATCAAAGAGTAAAGACAGAAAAAAGGCTCGTCAGCTTTGCTATACTCTATGATCAACAATCAAGTAAAAGTAAAAACCAACAGCTACAAATGGCTATGGTCGATCATCAATTAAAATTGTTGGATAAACAAATAAACTCTATAAATAAAAAGTATTCAAAAAATGAGATTATTATATGCGTAGGTTATCAATCTTACATAGTAATTAATCATTTACATAAAAACCATAACGGTAAAAATATTAGAATTGTAGAAAACCCAAACTACCTTGATAGTAACAGTTGCGAGAGCCTGCGCATAATAATGAACAATATACATAATAATAGGATTATCATTATAGATGGGTCTATGTCAGTACCAGAAAGAGTTTATAGTAAATTAACGCTAGAGGGTTGTCATGTTGTAGTATCTAAAGAAAAAAATGATAATGCAAACATAGGAGCCAACATCTCCAACGGAGATAGAATAGAGTATCTGTCTTATGGAGGATGTCAAGAATGTAAAAATATATTGGTGTTGTGCAATCCAAGAGCTATACATTATATCAAAAAGTCTATGGCTACAGGAGAATATAAAAACAAATTTATATTTGAAATACTAAATGAATTAATAAGTTTAAAATATATAATCAAAGCAATACAGGTTAAGGACAAGATTAACCAGATATCAAACATGAAATTTATGAAAAGCAGAGGAAAGAAATATGAGATTTATAATAGATAACTACACAACAGCGTCAAGCTCTCAAGCTCTATACTTTGCCGAACACTTAAACGCGATGGAAGAACACCAAGTACACATATTAAAGCAGGGTCAGGAAAGTATATTTGACGCTTTTGATAGATTCAAACCAGACTTTTATATAACTTCTACAGGCTTATTATCTAAAGACGCAGTGGTTTATATTAGTCAAAGTAAAGATATTAAACTTATTATTTCTACTAACGATGCTAACAATAGCGATATAGTTGAAATAGAATCGGCTCTTTTAAATAGTAAGATTGATTGTCCTTTTTTTATCAGTAATCTACGTGACGAAAAAAAACCTACGACTAAGAAAACAAAGGTTATAAGGTTTATGGAATGTGTTGATGTTAATTTTGACGCAGATGTAGGAGTGGATTATTCTATAGATAAACTAGTTATGGTGGACTCTAATACTGACAGTGTTAGAAACTATAGTGGGACGTTTCATGTAGCAAGCCACAATCAAGACATGGCTAAAGTTGTCGATGTGTGCTTACCCATAAATCTTATGGTTTCCATAATTAGTAAATACAAACAAGTAATCTTTCAAGAGATTGGTGATTACCTACCTCAATTGTTTTTTCATTCTATAGCATCTGGCATACCAACGTATTATGACTTAGAGAATAAAGAAAGATCAGACATAATAGATACTATGTGTGATAAAGTGTTTAAGATAGGAAATAAACTTAACTATACATCTTCAGATAAAATAACAAATTTCGACAGTCTTAAAGAATTAGTGTTAGAAAAACATACTTCTACAAGAAGAGTAAAGTCTTTACTGTCTCAACTACCTATTAAAAAATGAATCAGTTAAACAACATAACAATCGTTTCAATTTGTCACAATGATAAATTTAAATTAACCATACAGGCTATGGATTATTCTATGTCACAAATAGGTTTTGTGAAAAGTCTAATAATTACAGAGGACACGCTAGATCCAGCTTACCGTAGGATGTTAAGACATAGATTGTATCCAAATATTAATGTAAAAACAATCAATAAAACCATTGATCTAGTAGAATATAATAGAATGTGTATAGAAGATTTGCACTCTTATATTGACACAGAATATTGTCTATTAATACAATGGGATGGTTTTGTAATAGATGGAAATAGATGGCAGGATAAATTTTTAGAATATGATTATATAGGCGCACCTTGGAGCGTCCCAAAAGGAGCAAGGAATAATATAGGAAATGGTGGGTTTTCACTGAGAAGTAAAAAGTTTTTAGAAGTAAGCTCACAATTACGGTACGATCCAGATGACTGTGAATGGCTACATCCAAGTCAAAAATTAGCATTACCTGTAGCTCCAGAAGATTGGTACATGTGCTACAGTAATTACTCACACTTCCATAAAAATGAAATAAAATTTCCAGACACAAAAACAGCATATAGTTTTTCTGTAGAACACTCATCATCAATAAAACCTTACAATCCTTTTGATATAAAAACGTATAAATCTTTTGGTTTTCATGGAGATTTTAACGAAGCAGGAATGGAGCAATTAATTGTTAGACAAGAATAAAATATCATTTCATGTGCATTTGTTTTATCTAGAACCATCTATATATTTATTAGATAAAATAAAAAATAAATTTGATGGAAATATCTATTTATCTATGAATAGTAACGGGAAAGATAATGCAAAAATATTAGAACACGCCCATTCAATATTTACTAATGTGAAACATGTAATTGTAGAAAATGTTGGCAATGACCAGTATGGGTTTTTTCACAGCTTCCCCTTAAATACAGACGAAACAGATTGGGTGTTTTACTGTCATGACAAAACCATCAAAAGAATAGATTGGCTAGATGAAATTATTGATCCAGTTTTAGACTATGAAAAGTTAGACAATGTGCTAGACGACGATGATATAGGATTAATAACAGCTGGAAAAACTAAGCATCATATGCAAATGTTTACTGAAGATTGTCTTACAAAATTATCTAAATCAAAGAATTATTCGCATAGGTTAAAGATTGTACAAGCAAGACATACTTTAACTTGGTATAGGGAACTCCAGTATATCCTACTTACTGATACTGGATTGATAAATACTGATAATTTAAATCCAGATTTTACTGCGGGAAATATGTTCTTAGCTAGAAGACAAGTTATCAAACTAACTCATGACTGTATTCACGAAAGTTTTTTTGAAAACTATTACAGAGAAGATGGTAATGTGGAACATGCTCTAGAAAGATTTTATTTTTACGTAACTACGTGTTTAAAATATAACAACTTTTTTATAGGACTAAAGGAAGAAGAGGAAGAAAATGATTAACCTTGGTGTTTATATGAATTCTCTTGGCGACCCTACTTTGTCTAAAGATATATTTACAGAAATTGGTCGAGGTCTTAATGAAAATCTAATAGAGGATGCTAGTATTTTTTATGATCAAATTGGACATCTAGAAGACCCTGCTCCTTGTGGACTGTTTCATTCTTCTGACTTATGGAATTTTGAAGGACATCTATTAATCTTGTCTATTAGTTCTGCGCTAAGAATAGTTAATATAGCTAATCACATACAGATTATACTGGGCTATGGTTGGGGGCAGAAAAATACGCTCGCTACACTAAAAATATTAGAAGATAAAAAAGTAAATACAATATGTCATTCAGAAAGTTTAGCCAACGATTTTTACAGAATAAGTGGTAGACAGGCTATAGGTTATTCGCCAAACTTTAAAAACACAATCAACATGATCACGGACCAATACAATGATAAATGAAAAAGAAATAGTTAAATTATATACAGATAAAAATAAAAGTACTTATGATCTTGCAAAGATGTATAGTACATATCCTAATAAAATTAGACGCATACTTGTTAAGCATGGCGTACAATTAAAAACAAAAAGCGAAGCACAAAAAAATGCCCTTGTTAGTGGTAAGTCTAAGCTACCAACAGAGGGTAAGCATAGGACTAAAGAAGAAAGACTAAAGATTAGTTCTGGTCTTCAAAAAAGATGGCAAAACATAGATAAAGAAACATATGAAGCACATGTTAATAGGGCTAAATTAAGATGGGTTAATATGTCTCAAGAAGAAAAAAATAACATGACTCAAGCTGCGATCAAAGCTATACAAATAGCTGGCAAAGAGGGGTCTAAGTTAGAAAAGTTTCTAAGAAATGAGTTTATGAAAAATGGTTTCAATGTACAGGTTCACACTAAGAATATTATACCAAATGAAAACTTGGAGATAGACCTGTACTTTCCCAATTTAAAGACTATAATAGAAATAGATGGGCCGTCACACTTTCTTCCAATCTGGGGGGAAGAGAAGTTGCAGAAACAAATAAAATCAGATTCTCATAAAACAGGGTTGATCTTAGGAAAGGGATTTGCTATAATAAGAGTAAAACACCTGTCAGATTCTTTGTCACTAAGTAATAGAGAAAAATTGAAAGATAGGCTTATTCAGATGTTGCGTGACATCCAAACCAAGTTTCCAAAAAAATCTCAAAGGTATATTGAAATTGAGGCATGAAAGGACTAATATGATTGAAACAGAAGAAAACCTTTTCGCAGGAGTAGAAGAATTGCAAACACCATCAAATACAGATACGTCAGTTAAAAATGTGCTACTAGAAGATGCTCCATCCATGCTCTCACCAGAGTGGCATGAGTACGCTATGACGCTTTTTCAGGAAGATGAGCTGGTCAATGGTCATCCCCTCGTAACAGGGCTTAGAAGGGTTTCTGAGCTTGTTCTAGGGCCAATGTCATTTAGTGGTCCAACGTGGGTAAAACCAACTGAAAGAGACGATCATCACGGTAGAGCTACTGTGATTTTTAGCATAGAGTTTGTTAATGGACTTAAGTGTTCTGAGGTTGCAGATTCTTGGGAAGGTAATACTGATGATATGTTCTGCGCCTTTGCTGTAGCTATTGCTAGCACAAGAGCAGAGGCTAGGGCTTTAAGAAAAGTCTTAAAGATTAAGGGCGTAGCAGCAGAAGAGCTAACAAAGAAAGATACTGCTAAGATTGTACGTGATATATCAAAGCAGAATAATAGTAGTGCGGGCGATTATGATGATACTGGTAGAATGAGCGATGCTCAGTATAATTTTATCGACATAAAATGCAAGCAACTAAATGTAGATGGAGGAAAGTTATTTAAGGATATATTTAAAGTAGATCAGAATCGTAAGGTTTCTAAAAAAGTAGCAAGTGAAATCATTGATGTTCTTAATGATTATCAAAAAGATAAAAGCACAATACCACATGAAATGGTGGGATATAACCAAGAATGGAGAGAGATTAAATGAAGTTAAATTATACAACAGCAAATAAAAGAATTACAGCAGAGTTTGAAGCAGATACTCACAGAGAGTTGTTTACTCAAATATCAAAATTTCAAGAAATATTTGAAGAGACCAAGTGTGGCAAATGTGGTTCTGAAAATCTTAGATTTGTAGTTAGAACTGTAGACGAAAATGAATACTACGAGTTACGCTGCATAGACTGTGGAGCCAAGCTTGCGTTTGGTTCTATGAAGAAGGGTGGAGGCTTGTTCCCTAAACGTAAGGATGCTGATAATAATTGGCTACCAGACGGAGGTTGGCAAAAGTGGAATCCAAAGACTAAGACTGTAGAATAAAGATATAGGAAACTCTTTTATTCTTTCAGCAGGAGAGGGGTGAGAAATCGCCCCTCTCTTCTTATAGATACTCTACGCTAAAGTATAATGCATAATCTTCAGCGCTACCAATGGCAGTAGGCTTTGCGCTTATAGCAAGATACCAATCGTGTCGTAACGATCTATGCGTACTACCTTCTTGACTGAAATCAGTGAGGTGACTTAGCGATGCGTCACTTGAATTTGTGTTCAGACCGCTAACGCCCGGAGACTCAGTAAGATAAAAATCTTCAAGAGGTTTAACATCTAATCCTTGATTCTCTGAATTGTTTGCATAGCCTTGTTCAAACACAAACCACTGATCGAAGGCCCATACAGTGCTTCGATGAAGCATTTTGTGACCATTGCCAAAACTGCCAGTTCTATTTCTCACATCGTATACATAAGTTGTAACACCGGATGCATGATTATTAATATTATTTCTGTCAAAAATTCTTAATTTTGGATTCTTAGTCATAACCCGTGTGTCGTGTGTAAACCTAATATTCAAAGGGGCTGCATATGAAGGCAAGTTGTCGAGTGTATATTCTGAGCCGGGAGCTAGATTAGATTGAACAGACCCCGGCCTAGCCAGCTGAGAACCAACAAATTTAGTATTATTAACAGCAGTGCCTTCAGCTGTTCCATTTTGATTTGTGACAAATGTTGTATCTTGAGTGTTGGTAAGAGCAACAGAAATGCCATGAGCTGATCCATAAAATCCTAGACCACTACCAGTAGTGTGATTAATTAATGTCGATGTTTCTGCGGCATCAACATTAGCATAAAATTTTATCTCTGCCATTATAAGAATCTCCTGTTTTTGGGGGCTGTCTGTAATATATACACGAAAATTAGTTAATCTCAATCGTAATATGTCGAATTGCCTGTGTAACAGCCGTTTGCTGACCAAATCCCTGTTGTCGAGGATTTATGCCAGCATCGCTGTGGAAGTAGAAAAATATGTCATAAGCTCCCGGTAATGGAGCATCCTCATTGGGAATAACTGCTAGATTAGAAGTTTTTGTACCCTCTCTAACGCCGGTTGTGCCGTCTGCTCTAATACTTAATCTCTTGATATATGCTCTTTGTATCGGACCTTCTAAAGTAATGTTTTCATAAATTAAACCTTCCTTCCAAGTTATTTTACAAGCTTTAGTTGCAGAGGCTGACTTGAAGTTAAGAGAAAATCCAGAATCTCCAGAAAAAACCAATGGATCAAGCTTGCCTCTTTTGTCATCTATTATTTTAATATGACTGACTTCGCCCTCTCCTGACACACTGGTAACTTCTAGTTCTATGCCATATTCAGCGCTTGTTAGTTTATCTCCAACAACAAATCCTTTACCTTCTCTTACTACCTTGTACTTATCGTTAATTCCGCAAGACTTAACCGCAAACTCAAAACCATTAGTAACTAATTGTCCCCTTAATCCTGTGTTCTCTGTCATTGATGTAGAAGTCTCTTCAGCATTGTCTTTAGTAACAACAAAACCTACTTCTTTATTTACTTCATTTACATCCAAATTTGTTCCATCAAAATCTGGCGTAAGATGTAGTGGGCAAAAATATTGCCCAAGCATGAGCGTACATGATTCGGGCCAAGCGTCCCAAACTTGAGAATGAAGACAGGCAGTTCCAAAGCTATGCAATCCGTTTTCTGAAGATCCCCAAGCAGGATAATATCTTGTTTGTGGTTGTACATAATTATTTGTGCCAATATTGAGGCCACCTATTGTACTGACAACGGGTTGAGAGAAACCAAAGCTAGTTACCGTACCAACCATTCCTATGCTTTCATCGGTTGTTACATTGATTGTTCCACCGGCAGGAACATAAACTCTTATGCGAGAAGCAATAATTCCTACACAATTAGATCCATCGCCAGCTGGTGATCCAGTGTTTTCAAAAGCAGACCAAACACCTAGAGGACTAGAAAGAGCCTCTTTAGTGCAATACAAATCATATTTATGCCCCACTCCACCCTCGTTAGCCTCGGTGTATACGGTTCCCGCAGAGGGCGTTCCCAGTGTAGCTACTGCACCATTTCTTGAACCAAAACCACTAGATCCTGAAAAAGAACCTGTGGGCGTTCCGTAAGATTTGGCATCTACGGCTAACGTCTGAGAGTGATCTTTAAAAAATCTACAAGTTAATACTCTATTAAAATATTGGCTAGCTACTGGCATGTTTGAAGCAACAGCATTATTATCATGTATTCCAACAAACTCTGGACCAATTGGTATAAAACTCACTCTGTTAGGATTAGCAGGTCTATATCCAAACGTTGATGAAGACTGTCTGTACCTTCCAGATATTAATTCGCTACCATTAGCCCATCTAGGATAGATTTTACTTGACAATGTTTATCTCCTTTAATAAGTTTTAAGAACTTGGTGGGTGTGGTGTAGCTTGAGTTGGAGCTGGGGATGGACCAACCGTTGATCCCACAACAGGCGTGACGTTTGGTGGTCGCGGCCCAACTGTTGGCAGGGTGGTAGGAGCCACAGTAGGTACAGTAGGCGCAGGTGACGGCGATGGTGACGGAGTCGGTGATACCGATGGACTTGCTGATGGGGTTGGTGATACTGACGGGGTTGAACTTGATGATGATGATGATGATGATGACGACGATGATGACGATGAGGATGAGGATGAGGATGCTGTGGATGCTGTCGATGATGACGAAGATGAAGACGAAGATGAAGACGAAGAAGATGAAGTAGTAGCCTCAGAAATTTGGGGAGCTTGTATACCTTGAATAAAACTACCCGCACCACCGTCTATGGAATCAGTCCAAAAAGCATACCCAAAAGCACCGCCTTCTTCACTATCTCCGCTGCTGTCATCACCTTGATCGCTGGCGCTCGCTATTCCCGTAAGTTCTGGTTTATCACCTTTAACAATCCTGCTTTCAACAATCTTGAGAAGTTCAGTACGCATAGAAGGACCAATCTTATTACAACCCTTGGCAATTGATATTGTGTCTTCTAGAGGTGATGTCCAAGAAGTGGTAGCGTCAGGATAATCACCAGATATACCAATGTCTGCTGGTACGTTAAAACTTCCCGTCATAGTATTATAACCTTCAGGAAAAGATGGACCCCACCAAATCCCAAACTCATCAAAATCATCAAACCTGCTGCCTCCTCCTTCTAGACTAACTTCAACATTACATCTGTGTATAAAACCGTCTTCGCCTCCAAAACCTCCCCAACTAGATTTAGCCAAGTCAAAACTAGAGAGTTGTGCGTAAGGATTGAATTTTACTGTTGCAGCAGAATCATTATTCCATCTCTTTTTTATGTTAGCTAAAGCCATAGCGGGTGTCACTCTGCCGTAGGGGTCTGTTTTGTCTCGAAAAAATTCGTCAGAGCTTGTTGTATACATCCAAAATGTCCAAGCTCCTAAACCTATAGCTCTTGTAGCCTGCACTGGTAGCTCTTGCTTTTCTAAGAACTTTTGTATTATCCACTCTCCATCAATATGTGTACATAAAACTAAGAGACCAGCTTTAAATTCAATATCACTTCTATTAACAACTCTTATAGCTTCTAGTTTCTTTTTTTGACTACTCTCAGTAACGGCTTCTCCATCTTCATTAGTCTCGTCGGTGTCATTCTGTTGAGTTCCCGGTATTTGAATTAAATTAGGACCAAAAGCATTTGGATTACCAGATTTTACACTAAATGGAACTGCCAATCCAGTTGTAAAAGAAGAGTTATAATAATCACCACTAGTCGCATAAAAATCTCCGTCTGAATAACCTGCTTCTAATTCCGTTTCGGTAATATTAAAATCGTCAACAGCTGCGGCCTGAACGTCTGTTATTAGTCTAGCTAATATTGGAGCGTTACTTTCAAAGCAACCAATAGATTCATTATAATGTATTTTTAGGGGAGCTGTTACCGCATGATTTTCGTCAATGTATCTATGTTGGATATCAATATAGGTTCCAACATGATTGCTACGATGTTCTTTTTGAGTATATCCATAAGAATACATGCCTCCAGTGCTTCTTCTAGGATTGTCTGTTATTAAAGGCGCTCCTTTTTCAGTTAAAACTCTAGAGTTACTATGAGTTCCAATGTCAAAGACATAGCACTTAACATCTCCAAAGTCAACGCAACCTCCAACGCTTTTCATTATGTCTAGCAATTGTCCAAATTCTTGTTCATTATCAAAAGTATCATTATATGTTTCAAAGTTTTTTAATTGAGCAACTAAAACAGAGGAGCTGATAGTCCCATATACATATTCATCTCCATTCCAATAACTGTAAGATCCAGAATCATCTCCACCACCATAAAGGACAGGATTATTGGAATTAGGATTAGGCGCACCACACTGTTTAGAAAATTCAGTTGTTTTAAATTCTAGAAAACCATCAACTGAAAAAGCACCCACTCCTTGATTTACAAGTTTTGAGTCTGAAAAAACAAATACATGATTATCGCCACTTTTTGAAAAAATGTTTCCTGAATTCACGACATCCTCCAATATGTAATTTGTTCCGTTGTGTAATCATCTTCAAATTCATAAAAATGTAAATTAGTTTTAAAATTTGTAGGATTTTTACTAGCCATGTTTTTATGTGGCTCTAGTGATGCTGGCTGTTTAAAATCTTCTAAAGAACACTGCACACTATTATAGTATTGACGAGATAAATTTTCAGTAGAATTTGCTAATTTTGGCAATCCAGCTTCTAAATCTTCACCACTTAAAACAGATGAACTGAACTGATTATTAGAATATACTCCTCCCGTAGATGGATTCTGGTCAGTTTTAGGACTAACACTAACCGTGAATTTATTAGGAGGAACAGCACTGGCTTGACTTTCTGCATTAGAAAAGTCTTTACCCATAGACATATAAGTGTCTCTAATAGTTTGTTGTATCTGATGGTAGTTTTGATTAGTTGAATTTTTACCCATATCTTTTCTTTCTAAAGCGTTCCTTTCATCTTCTAATTTTTGAGTAAGCCTTCCTATTCTAGATATTTTTTCTTGTTTAGATTTTAACATCTTGCCAAAAGATGCTGTAAACAAATCCATTTTATAAATGGTCTGTATTCCACCAGTACTAACATCTACATTTATGGAAGTAATTAAAGGACCGCCCTCACCCTCTAAGGGTTCACCTAGCATGTATCCACCCAGTGGGCCACTAGCGAAAGTAATAGAACCTCTTTCAGATGTTATTTGATAAGAAGAGCCGAGTGTTGCTATAGTAGATCCAGCACTATTCATGTTTAGATATCCACCATAATTCCAAGGCACTAAGCTTTCATCTTTTACAAATTCAACATTACCACCAATGTCACCATCTGGATTATCAATCGCATTATTCGTCAGCCAAGGCCCATAAGAATCGTTATGAGCTAATGGTATAGATGTTCTGTCTGGATAAACTGGAGATGGAGAAAATGTTCTTATTTTATTAGGAAGACTATATGTTAAATTTGACATACTTTTATTTATAGCTTTGTCAAAATTATCATTATTTAAAACTTCATCTGGCGCATCATCAGCAACTCCAAAATTTAACTTTTTTGTTGACCCAGTTTGGGCAGCGCCCGGTGACGAAAAAAGTGGAGTAACATCTGCCTGTAAAGCATGTTTTAATCCTAAGTTGCTATGCTCTTCGCAATTTCTATAAGCACTACTTCTAGTTGAAGCGACCCTAGAAGGTAGCGTTATCAAAGCATACACATTGTCAAGATTATACCTAAAATTTGGTTGAACCCGCTGATCTGTATGTAAATAATCTAAGTTCATACAACTTGAAGTTATTGAACCCATCTGCTCTGATGTAACTGAGTATACAGTTTCCTCGGCAGGCTGATAGCTTTTTGTTTCACCCGTTTTAGCATCTACATATTTTATTGGTCTTCTTTCGTAAGACGAACTATCATAACCGCCGTAATAGGATCTGGCTACATCAGCACCAAACTCTGGAGTCATGTAAAATTTATTATCTAAAGTGCATTTAACAAACGCTGTACTTTGCTGACCCTCTTTAGGTTTGGCATAAAGGTTTGAGTATGAAGCAGTAATAGTATTATTTGTATCACTAGTATTGTCAAAACCAACAAAATCACTTTCATATTCTCCAGTTGCAGAATTGAAAATTTCTTGTGTAAAAGTATCTTTTGAAAAACCACTAAAATCTAAGTCTTGACTGTTATCAAATCTAGCGTAACAGAGAATTCTACCACTACTGCCTGATATAGATTTCATGTCATTAGGCAGTATGTGTATTTTATTTAAATTTGTCATTGTGTCCCTAGGAGGATAACCACCAAGGGGTTCTGGATTATAATTATATTTAAATTGATTTGTTACAGGGTCTTTGTTAACCTTTAACTTTAAATCTGATGGAAAAGTAAAATTTCTCTCGCCCGATTCTCCTGAATATGACGACAATGAAGAAAAATCATTTTCACGGTCTTGCGCACTGGTTTGCGGAAGTCGTATTAAAAACTTTTTACCTAAACACTCTCTAGCTATACTGTTAACAAAATTATAAACACGTTGAGCATTAGCTACTCCTCTTTTTCCTACCGCTTGAGCTTGAGCGTTATACGCTATAGCAGTTTCATTTGCGTGTTCTATGAATGAAAAATTACCGCTCTTTAAAGCGTTCTTTATTTTTTTATAAAAATCTTTTTCTTGCTGAGTTAAAAAGCTAGTGTTCATATCTTCTAACCTGTCCAACGCAGCATCTATCATTACAGAGGTTCTGCCAGTTTCTCCATTGGCAACACCTCCAGTTATACTCATAATTTTAGTATTAAAAGCTTGAGACGACACAACGCTACCAGCAGCAAAACCTATAGAAGAAGCTCTTCTGTAATACAGTGGAAACCCATAAGGTGGATGACAAGGATTTTTACCAATTCCACCTAAGAAAGCATTTTCTTTATTAATTGGTGGAATTGCACATCTTGGAACTGTTACTTTGTATGAAGATTCTCCATCAGCATAAGTCTTAATGTCGCCATCAGATATTGGTTCCATCCATAGTTGTTCGTAATATAATAAAAAACTTCTCCAAGTTTGATAATCTTTTAAGGCGGCTCTCATTTCCATCTCTGTAGCAATGTAATAGTTACCAACACCTTCAGCGTAAAAACCAGTTGCATCCAACATTATTTGTTGATAATCTCCATCACCCACTGGAACAGTAACGCCTCTATTATTTATTAATCCATAATAAGGCATTATGTTAGAATTCAAAAGATTGTCAGGTTTCCAAGTTTGCATATTGTCGATAGCGTTTCTTTCAACACTACCGTGTTTAACAGTATGATTTTCTACCACGTTGCCACCAACAACAAATTTGTCAGTCGTGCTATTATTAACTTCATATCCTAAGTCACTAGATTTAACGGCTACACTTAATGATTCTAAATAAGTTATAAACTTTCTTATAGAATTTAAGTTATAAGGAACGCTTCTGTCTTGTGTTATTATTTTTATTACTCCTGCTGGATCTCCATCAGTACCCATTTTACTAGTACCCGGATGATCTAAACACGGCAAAAGAACAACTAACATTTCATGATTTAATTCATCACATATTTCTTGAATAAAATCTAATAATGATATACTATCATAGTCTACATATTTAATGGGGGGCAACAAAGGAACATCACTAAGATCAACTGCATAATTTAAATTTCTAAACTTTACAGTACCACCAAAACCTTGTAGAGCTTCGGGCAGTATTCCGTAATGACCAAACAAAGCGTTAATTCCTTGCGTGATTCTATAAAAAGGTATGCCCCTTTCGTTTCTTCTGGAAAAACCAGTTCCCGTGTAAGGTCTAGGGTTAAAACCATCATCACCATATTTACTTGCCTTGGAAGCATTTATTGAATTAAATCTAAAACCAAAAATTTGTTCAAAAGAACCAGCTTCAAAGCCCGGAACCCCATCCATATCGCAACCTTCTAAATCACCGATTTCTACATCTGTTCCATCAGTGTATATACTGTCGCTAGTTTTTCGCAATCTATTACTGGCGGGGTCTTTAATATCGTCATTAGTATCATCGGTATTCTGTTCAAGAAATCCAAACACATTTAAAATATTTGATTGACCTTGATTAGTACCTGAAAAATTATTTAAAATTAACTTCACATTTGAAAGTATTTCTCTAGGATCTGTTAGTGATACAGAAAATAAAGGCAGTCCGTCTGGGGATTTAGTTCTTACAAAAGATTGTAATATACCGCCAAAAAGAAAATGATTTTTATCTACACTACTTGCTGTATTCCTATTATAATAAACATCTAACATGTGTCTATAAACAGAAGTGATTGGTCTAAACTGACTACCCATAGAGAAAAATACAGGACTGCCAGCAGGAGGTGGAGCAAAATCGTCTCCTTGACCAGTATGATAAACATCTTGACCGTTTCCTTTTCCAGAGCCGTCCCCTACATTATCTGGATCTACAACAAGTTCTACATTTAAAGTAGAAGAAGTATCGCCAAAACCAGCATTAGCAGAAAAAGATCTAACAGAAGCTCCTAAAAAGGTCTGTTGATCTATATGCATAGAAGGATAACTAGCAAATGATTCAAATTCATTAGTTGGCATAATGTTTTCCTAATTTAATCTTAATAAGGAGAGTATGGAGAAACGTCTCTCTTGTTTCTAGTCCACGGAACGTTTTGAGTTGCAAGTGTAGGATCATCATCTAGGGAAGTAGTTGTAGAACCAGTTACTGGGAGCAGCGAACTTCCCCCCTCAGACGAGCCAGAATAATGTATATAACTACTGTGATTAAGATCTACTTTTACTGAGGTGTGCGCTGTAGATATTGTAGGATAATAAGTCCTTACAAATCTACCACCATTACCAAATTTTGTCACATCAAATATAGTACCCCCAGCAGAACTATTTTGTTTATTACGTATATCTGGATTGTATAATACAGAATCAAGAGGTTTAGATGCTCTAACAATCCCTATATTATACTTGCTTGAATCAGTAATAACATTAAGATATTGTGGAGTATATGCAATTCCACCTAAAATATTATTAAGACTACCAAAAGTATTAGAATTATATTCTGACATTATTTATAAACCCATTCTAAAGTTAAAGAATATCTACCATCTAGTGGAGACCAGCTTTCTGAGGGAGGGCTTAAGTACCAAGTTGAAGCACTATTGGTGGAAGGTTCGTATGATTCTATTAACCCTCTTAAAGTAGATTTATAAGGCTCTGTTCTACTTGGAGATCCAACTAAACTATTTCCACTATAACCAATATTTTTAAAATCAAATTGAATATCTATACTTAAACTTCTTCTATATTCAGTTCTGCCAAAAGTAAACTGTAAGATAGGTCCGGTGCTACCACCTATAACTGGTATCACAGCATATTGATCTCCGGGCGATGTGTCAGAGACTGTTACATTTTCTGAAATAGCGTTTACAAAGTAATTTGTAGGTCTATTGTCATAGCTAGCACTGTAGGTGACTTCGCCTGTAATTTCATTTGCTGATACGCTAACTGATAAAGGTCTTGCATTTAAAGTTATACCAACCGCACTATTAGCTCTTCTATACATTTCACTAGCTATGCCACAAGCACCGCCATTAGATATAGTACTCCACTTAGACTGAGCGTTTGATATAGGAGAGTCGCTTGCGTTAGCGTTTGATGTATCCCACTCGTTATCTTGTTCCCAATATGAAATTCCTTTTATAGTACCATTTACGGATGCTCCAACAAAGGGATTGCTTGCGTCATCGCTTGATGAAATTTCAAAAGTTTCTATAGCTTGCGTAAATCCTTTAATTAATACAAACGTATCTGTATAAGTAGCAGATCCAGAAGCTTTATCTATTGATATTACTCTAGAGTGATCAGCTGCAAATTGATTTGTTGTTCCGACAGATGCAGACCCTAAGAAAGAACTAATCCCCTTATAAACATTTGTACCAGTACCTAAAAACTGATATATATAATTATTAGCTTGTTCCCAAGCAGCTAAACCACTATTACGCTTGGATGTATTAGAGGTGTCTACCGCAGACCCAGTAGCCGTCACAGTTCTAACAAGTCTTTGTATTCTTGGAAAAGTGGCACTCCCCGCAGCATTTGTATAACCAAAACTTTCATCTGGAGTTATTTCAAAAGTTTCGTTAAAATCTTCTAGATTATAATTTGCGAGTGATGGAGATTGAGCTAATGTATCAGCATCAAAATGCAACCCTCTCTCATCAGAATTTTCTTTAGTAGCATTTATTGTGATAGTATACGCACACGTATTTACATATATACCTTCTTGAAAATCTATAGACTGAACAGTTAGCCCACTATACACCATAGCGCCTACTGTTAATTGATTAGATTTATGAACTAATTTTGTAATTGCTTTTTGAATACTTATTATTTTAGATGCGCCTTCTCCAGTTACACCTCCACCGCCAGAAATTATTGTGTCTTTGCTGCCCGCACCAACTAGTATAGTTCCAACTAAAGTTATAGTGTGACTTTTTCCAAAGTGAATAAGTTTGTTTTCTAAGGGTGAACTAGATATAGAAACCAAAGGAACTGGATTATATATTTGCCCTCCATCAAAAACTATTGCTGGTGTTGACATTTTTTATTTTCCTTATGTATTTTATTAAAAGGGTTATACTTGGAAGTGACCCTTAGTATGTAAAATCATTTCATCTACGCCGGATGCTGAAGTTTCAACGTGCATATTTAATGGATCGCCAGAATTATTGATACTCTCCATTACACTTCCTGATATAGAAAGATTAAAAATATCATCTCCAGAATTATCGGCTATTCCTAAAACGCCAAAGGTATTCAACCTTAGTTCTATATCATTATACACATTTCCTATACCGGAAGGTTTAATGAGATTCATACTAGAAGACGTAGAAGGAGGCTTTCCGCTTATGAATAATCTATTATATCCTGCCAAAAATGTTCCAAAGTAATAAGCTCCATGAATTTGTTCAATAAATGGCCTGTGGGACACATATCCCTTTGGATTAGAATCTTGTCCTGAAGCTTCTATAAATATTTCACCCTTTTCGTTAGCATATACTAAGCCTTCTTTATATAGGCTGTGGTTTGTTTTTGTGCCATTCTTGAAATCAAACAGAAGGTATTTTTCATGATCTTGTACGTTCATGCTTCCGAATATTCTGCCAGCTAAATTTGTGTCTGGATGAGAAAAGGAAGGAGCTTGTCTTCTAAGCATTGCGTCATAGTTGTAAACAGCTCCACCAGAAGATAGTATTTGAGACGAGATTCCAGAACCATAAGAATGAGAAGGGCTACCTACTACCAATGTATAATCTTGATCGGATCTAGCGTTTCTGTCTAGAGCAACAGATCTTCCAAAGAAATCATTTTCATTTACAGAGTTGTAACCTTGAGGTATAAGCTTCTGTATATATACCCAATCTTGTCTCTTTGATCCCCAATCCGAAATTTTATTTTCATAAGTATAAACTGCTCCCTGATTTCCTGAGCCACCAATGTCAAAATCATTTTTGTCTATTTGTGTTACATCAAATTGATCATTAAATTCTTTTCTAACAAATTCTCCAGAAGCTCCCACATCAGCTGTTTTTGTTATGCTGGCAGTTCCATCGTGAGACGGTGCTGATATAGCTATTACATCACCATCAATATCAAAGGACATGCCGAATTGATCACCAGCATTCAATGTGTCTGGTCTAAATTTCCCAGTACATGACCAAGCCGTTTGAACTGATGAATTAACAGATACTTGATTATAATCTCTAGTAAATTTATAGACAGATCCAGCACCACCGTCATGTCCTAACTCAGCGTTTAACATAGGTGTATTTGGAGAGTTATTTATAACTTCATTCCAAGACGTAATGTTTTCTCCAGAAAAAGCAGCGAAAGGTGCAGAGATGTAAACTTCACCTTTATGTATCTTTACCTTGTACCCAAACAAGTCGCCGGGATACCCAGATATATGAGGTTGCATTTCATGAAAATCTAAAAAGTCATATCCAAATGTTTCCATTAAGGAGTTACGACCTTCTCCATAGCCATTGTCTTCATATGTTACACCGTCAATATCAACCTTAAATCTACACCAAGTTCCCATAGAAACCATGTCTCCAGAGAATGCAGCTATTCTTCCAAGTCTTGCTCTTTCTATGGCAACATCATCAACTGGTGGCATTGGATTTTTATATGTCTGGTAACTTGGAGAGACAGCCTTTGCTGGTTCAAGTGGAGCAATCCAAGCTCTACTTGGAAAATCTATGGAAGCTTCATCATTACCAAACCGGCTCGGATCTTTAATAGAATTCTGAGCATAACCTCCAAAGAGATTGTTAAACCCACTATTAATTTCAGAACTCATTAATTTAGCAGGACTAGTTTTTTCTGGAGAAACAATTTTTAACACATTTTCATATATTAAACTTCCCCCGTATTCGTCTTCGTAATAAACCTCAGATTCTTGACTCCTATAATCCGCTGGATATAGACTTCTTAAAAATTCTATAACATCTCCATTAATCCAATTATCTCTGTCAGGCAGTCTAACATTACTTCCTTGAATTAAGCTGGCATCACTAATAACTGTAATTCTAGACTTTGCAGCACCAGTTAGGAAAGGTCTCTGATGATAAATTTCTTGTGCAGCTGTAACTGGACCGTCACGAAGCTCTGGGCCGGGAGTTCCAAAACCTTCTTCGCTACTACAAAAATCAGTTGGGCAATATTTACTACTATCAGAACTAATTTCTTGTATTAATTCTTGAGTAGTAGTAGAAGCAGGAGTCCCTTCAGAAAACAATTCTGTTCTGAAACTGGTAATTGGCCTCCGTACAGTTGTAACTTCAGTTCCTAGCTTGACTCCAGACATACCTATCAATCTTTGAGTATATGTTGATTCTGGATCATTTTTTTCATAGCCAAAATAATCACCCTGTATGTATACGGATATACTAGAAATGCCAGACGGAACGGTAAAGTCCATATGATGCGTATATTCTATTCCTCCATAATTTTCTATAGGCCACTCACCTTCACCTAGATTTGATCCGACCTCATCCGGATTTTGCCTTCCAGCGCTTTGTCTTACTCCACTTTTGATGTCTGCAACTGTTTGCCAATAATCTCTCCCGTAAACTAATGGGTCTGATATTTCATGCAACCTATCACTGGATGTTGTTTCTATTCGTACACCAGCATTAACATTGCTAACATAAACACCAAGAACTCGCCCCTCAGAAAAACGTTCAGATGCAAAAGTTGCAAAAAATCTATAACTTTCTTCAGCCTCTACTGGGAAATCAACCCTCGCAGTACCTGTTCTCATAAAGGCAGTTCCAGTGTCAGCAGTTCTTTTATCAACAATTTTTACATTATAATATAGCAGAGTATTAACAGCGAAAATATTTTCAAAACAAACTGTCAAATATCTATCAATGTGGGAATCGTTTACTTCACGTAGACGAGAAAGTTCTCCCCTCTTACCATCTATAAAGTCAGTATTAAACCGATTGAGACTAATATTATCTATTTTAGTGCTACCACGGGGTATACCCTCTAGAGGCAAGTTTGGAACTCCTGTATCTTCCAATGTTGCATACTTATGTTTACTCTCTAAAAACAAAGGTCTAATGTTTGATCCTAGCTTAGACAAAGTAGTCTGCAATTTAGATATTCTATTCATGATCTCTTGCTGGACACTGTTATTGTTCCAATCTTCATTACTGTCTCGATTTATACGTTTCCCAACAGTAATCACAATCTTTCTATTCTCTGCGCCATTAAGCCAAGTTTTTAACTGTGCCGCTTCTTGGTCACTAGGAATATTATCAGTATTTGCTATCCATAAAACATCATATTGAGAAGCCACTTGGTTTATCTGTGACATCTGTACATTTTCAAATACTTCATAGTTTAATACCCACTGGAACGTGCTAGCAAGTCTAGACTGATCATAACCATCAATAAAAGATGTTCGTTCCGTCCAACCACCCAGTTGTGCAACTCTAGTGTTTCCATTAGATGTTTTATCTAAAAGGTTCATATAGAAGATAACATTTGTGTCACCACCAGCAGATAGAGACTGTGAAGATTCAAGCTCAGTTGTTGTCATAACAACTATCTTGGCAGTAGTATTTAACAATTGTTCTTCCACGCAAATTGGAAATGTGTCTTGAACTTCTACATTATAGTCTTCTGTTTCTTCCAATATTTCAGCCCGTGCCATAAACAAAGCATTTTTACCATTCTGCTCTAATATAGGATTGTCTTCATTTAAGAATAGACTATTAGATACTGTTCCAAATTCGTTATAATTTATATACGTATAGTTTCCACTATCATGTGTAATGGCAAATTCTATTTCAGTGCTGACATCATCTTCATCGTAGATAGATCCACCCACTATGGTTTCGTATCCAGATATATATGGTACTTCCCTATAGACGGGACCAGTTGCTTCTCTATGAAACGTAAGAATTTTCTTTTCTGCTGCTGCCAAGATAGGAATAGGTTCGTAGTTTTTCCTAGGAAATTCTTGACAAGGTATTGCAGGGTCGCAACATCCACAGTTATAAGTTTCTGGAAGATTATGAGTACCATAAGCGAAAGCAATATTAACCTTATAGCTAACTTTTTTTTGTTGACAATTGAAACACTCTTCATTCCACTCTGCTCTTAAATCTCCCTCATGTTTAATAATATGGTTACATCTATTGTTTAACTTAAAATAACCTAGTTTCTGACCAGCATCTATTAAAGAAGTAAGTTCATCTAAACCCTGAAGTATATTGTCTACTTTAGGCTTACTACAATCATAACCCATAAAGATACTTTCATCATACAGTCTGATATCAGCAACGCCAGAACCTCGCATGTTTCCACCATACACATATGTAGAAGTAGTCTTGTCTGGTACAAAAGATGGTATAGTATTATAATACAATCCCGTATCTTGATCTACCATAGACTCATATCTATTAGCAGCTGGATATAACCTCATTCTAGAATCCAAGTTAGTCAAAAGCCTATTAATAATAGAGTTGGAATAAGAGTATGCTCCATCTCTGTCGTATTGATCAGTTTCAAACACTGGATCATCACCCACCAGTACGAGATGTCTATCACCTAACCCCAACCAATTTTGAATATTATCTATGTACTCTTTACTGAGTCTATCTATCTCTGGAGTAATTATAAATAATAAACCAACGTCTTGTGGGATTTCTGGATCTTCAAATCCACTTTCTATATATCGGTCACTGCCATAAGTAGATTTAAATAATTCGTCATAATATCTATCCAAGTGATTATCAGCATCTTCAATAGTATAATCTTTGTCTGTCAACAAGTATTTGCTTTTTTCTATAGTTCTATGCAAATTACCCCACGCTCCGAATTGCATAACTTTGTCATGCTCGAAGTATTTTCTAGCCTGCAAAACTCTTACAGATCCAGCATTAACGTTAGAGAACCATTGTTGTGGATTACTAGATTGTGATCCCGGCTTATACCATAAAATTCCTTCGTCAGTAGCGCCGATACTATCCGTTGGAGATCCTATAGCAAGTAAGGTTCCATCCTCATTTAAGTCCACGCTATAACCTAGCCTTGGATTAGGCATGTACTTAGAAGTTAGCCAACTCCAAGAGTGACTAGGATTTATTTGAGAATCATTTATTTCTGAGGATAAGAAGTATCCTGTATACACTTCATTGTAAGCAAGTCTATAAGTGTATTGACCGCTAGGAGATAGGCTGTCATATACTTCTAAAGCAGCTTGTCTTCGATTCCCAGCATTAATGGCAGTCTGTCTTTTGAATAAGTAAGAAGTTTTAGCTCTTCTTAATTCTAAAACATCGTTGGTTCCAATTCGTAGTATCCAATTTTCAAAATAATCGTAAAAATAATTAAAACCACCATAGCCATAAGATAATTCATAAACTCTAACTTGAGAAGACATGTATGGAGAACCTATTACTAAAGCACTACCGTCTTCGCTAATCGCTACATCATGACCAAATCTATCCACAGCAACAGAGTTGCTAGTAGTAGGGGAATCAATTCTCTGTATAGTTTTCCAACCATCATCAAATTTTTCAAATACAAACACAGCTCCACCACTAGGAGCAGCTACATTAAATCCTTCTGTTGAGGTATTGAATGTACCAAAACTACTTCCAGCAAATAATTTGTAATCTAGTGTTTCTACCAACCTGTTTATATTTAAAGTAGAGTCTAATAAACTTATGGCTTGACCAAACCAAACTTCTGTATTTGTAAAACGTTCGTCATCATCGCTACTGGTTGTATCATCCCTACCATCGTTACCGCCGATACTTGTAACAATAGAAGGTCTAGCGGGTTGATTTAAATGATTTACCAACCCCTTATCATAAGCTTCTTGAGAAACCCAATTCATAAATCTTTCTAATCCACCATTACCTTCAAGAGCGGTGTTGCTAGTAGAACCAACAGCTCTTGTTCCGTAAGATATGGATGTATCTACAAAGAATCCAATTATAGCGGGCTGATTACTATTTTGCTTAGATGCATCTTGGTAATAGCGTTCATGATATATTTCCTTCAAGTCTGTAAATAATTGTTCATTTGTTGCTTCGATCTCAGAAGGAACTGAACCAGATACTCTATGAACTTGTTTTTTGAACACAAAGTCGGGATCTTCAATTCTAGCCTCTGACCAATCAGGACCAGCTGGTATATTAGTACCAAGTATTCCTTCGCATATTATAATTTCTACATTAAAACTTACAGGAGGATCAGAGAAGTATCTAAACATAAGATCTTTTTTCTCTATAACTGGCAATAAATCATCAGGTACTGTACTTCCTCTTACTCTAGGAAACGGAGAGCAAGGAATAAATTCATCAGTAAGCACGAACAAAACTATATTAACTGGTTCAGGTATAGCGTCTGTAAATGTCCTGTCCCACTTAGCTCCCGGCGCTCCAGCAACTACGACCTCTCTACCATCATGTTTTGCTATTGAAACTGAATGTCCTAACTCTCTGCCCTTTTGACCGACAGACCAATACCTTTTAGATCCAACTCCAAGAACTGTGTCAAACCTTGCTCCCGGCTCTCTATATTTTATTGCAATTTCTTCTTCTCTATATGAATCCACCAAATGACCACTTGGTAAGGATAAATGTGACTCAAAGGACCAGCTAGATTGATCAGGCTGATCAGTCCAATCATTTCCGGTAGGAGCAGAATTTCTTCTGTATATAAAGACACTACCAGCATTAGGAACAAGAGAACCGTCATGTTCTACTAAGTCATAACTAGGAACACCAATAGCCATTAAATCATCTAATACATCTACAGAGTATCCAAACTTATCATTCAATGCTCTATCTGGATCTGGAGGAACAATTTTAATACCAGAATAATCTACTTCGTTATTAGTCCCATATCCCCATTCTGATATTTCTCTAGGTACATCTAATACTCCATCATCTCCAGTTTTAGCAGTCATAAATAAACTGTAAGGCCCACCGGGAATAAGGTTTGTGAATTTTCTAACACCGTAATAATTATTATCATAACCACTACTAATAGTGTTAAATGCTGTTACATTAGGGTTGCTATATACACCTTTAGGTCTAATTACCCCACCGTCTATACATTCTTGAGAGTACCACAGCGTATCGTGAGTAATAATGTCAGGTTCATCACAACCTTTATTGTTATCACACGATGAGTGACACATTGTGATAACGCCTCTAATTTCATCATCAGCTTCTAACGAAAGCAAATCATTATCTTCTAATACAATTTCAGTTCCAATATTCTGATCGTTCCAATCAAATGCTTGCAAATAATTGTCCCATCCAAGTTGACCAACATTTAAAGTGTGCAAAAACATCTGCCCACTAGATGTTACTATACTAGGATCATACGCATTAACATATAAATTAAATGTAGCATCATCAATTTTACCACCATACTCCGTTTCAATTCTTTCAATTTCTACATACAAATTGAAGTTTTCTTTTTTTGTTCTTTTTCTTCTTTGCGATGGGCCAACACTTCCAGTATCTGCATACCTACCGCCACCTCCAAACAAGTAAAGGTTACAGTCTTGACTAAATTCATCATGTTCATTTCCAGCAGAATCTATTCCACGTAAGAAAAAGTTTAGTTCTGATTCTGAATAATCATAAGTAAACTTATCTGTGTTTAATAAAAATAATGTACATCCTGTATCTTTATTAAACGTAGGAGGAGGAGGTGGTGGTAGAGTGGTAGATGTGGTTGCGCTTACTGATGGATCTGGTAAACTATGTTCAATTGGGAATACTCCCTCTGGTATAGTTGGCAATGCTGTTTGTAGAATGCCACCAGTAAATGAAGATCTAGAAGCACCGAGTGTAATTCTTAAATCATCTAGGAATATAGAATAATTTGGAGACGATGGTTCGTTTGTTGAACCAAGTCCTCCCCCCGTAATCATGCTTGGAAAAATTTTGAACTCAGGATATATTGTGTCCCAACCGTTTTCACGGGCTTGTGATAACAAGTAGTCTGGTTCCACAAGGCTCTCTATATCGGGCCACCCAAAATATAGTCCTTCACCAACAATAGCTCCATCTAATATAATATATACTTTATCTTCAATAGCTGAAATTGCTACATGATGCCACTTATCATAATCAAAAACTACAGGAGCTACTATACGATGAGCGCGACATGTTTCCTCTAAATAGTCATTAGAAAAATCATCATCTACTCTTCTGGGGGCTTCTGGAAAAGTGCTAAAATACTCGAATGTAAACGAGTGCAGATATGCTGGCAAGCCTTGTCCAAGATGATCGACAGCGTTAGGATTATTAGATGTTGTAGCATTGTAATTAATTGAAAAACTCATGCCAGTTTCTACGGTGTTATAACCAACTCCTCCCCACGCTTCATTTGCCAATATGTTGGCGCTGGAACTATGCCAACTGTGCTGTGGAACATAACCAGTACTATAGCCCTCTTGATCTCTCAATATATAAACACGCTCTCTTGCCTCTGATTTTACATCGTCTAGGTACATTGCTGCACCCTGTACGCCAAAGGTGTTGTAACTTCTACCAAAAATAGCTGAACTAAAATAATTTTCGTGGGGTGATACATGTGGGATTAATGATGACGGGTCTGGTACACGTAGGAAAAATTCTATAGTCCATTTAGAAGTCCAAAGTTTTGGATCTAAAGCTAGGCTCTTAAAGTTTGCTCCATAGCGTGTTTGCACATCCCCTGCCCCTCCGGTGGCGGCTTCTTGATCAAATATCCTCAGAGATCGTCTACCAAAATGACGATACAAATCACTAGTTGGTAAGTTCTTTAAATAAGTTAATCCAAAAGCTTTTTCAAACCCTCCTCTAGTCATGTTGCTACCACTATTATTTTTACCACTCATATCTCTTGTTGAAGCATTAGCGTTTTCAAAATCAAGTAGCAAATTTACATAACCGCCAAGGTCATCTGTCTCTACATTAGAAGAGCCAAACAAAACAGGATCGTTATTAAATATAGCGTTATCTTCTTGTGGAGGCTCACTAAAGAACCCTCCATTGTTAGAACTAGAATTACCAAACCAAGACATGATTCCAATAGTGTGTAAATTAAATTGTTCTGGAGGTTCTACTTTAATTCCAGTGACTGAATGAAAATACAAACCAAGGTGTGGATCTGGTGCATCATAATCGTGGAAATCAGTTGAGTAAGAAGCTGAAGTATAAAGTGGTAGCCCGAAATAACCTACTCCACTTGAATCTATTTTAGTCCACGGAAGACCAGTAGTATATAGAGAAAGACCACTAGAAGGAGTATCAATTATCCCTTTCTCAAACACAGAAAGATTCATCTGTCCGAAAGATATAGCCTCGCTAGTGACATGAAGGTTAAAGTCGTCTGCATAAGCAACGTCTTTTAAATGGAGAGCGTTTTCTAATCTTACATGAGATGAGTGAATTCTAATTGTAGAGTCGTAAGATCCAGAAGGATATGCTAAGTCATATTGAACAAACATATCATTCATATCTTTAGAAGATAAATAGTGACCTCTTTGTTTTAAAATTTGTTGTCTATCAAAATTAGCCCAAGGCTCTGTCTCAGTATCTCTATAGCTATCTATAGTGAACTCACTAATTATTTTTTGCCAACAATCTCTTGGTCCAATATAATGTATGTCCCTATTAAGAAGACCCCAATTCTGACTATCAAACAAATCTGTTTCTTTTGTCTTGGTGTACAGACTAACAATAAGTCTTGGTCCCACTTTTCCATCGGGCCATGTAATGTCATTAGTTGTTTCATGTTCAATAACCGTGTCTACCGCAATGGCATCTTTTGCAAAATTGTATCCATCTGGCAAAGCTTTAGAAATTCTTGGAGCTATTGACAACATCTTTTCTGAAGTGTCTGAGAGATGCATTCTGAACATATCATTTTCAAGCTGAGTATGATATGCTAGTCCAGACGTAACGATATCATTTGGAAGAGCAAGCTGAGTATTATCCTCGTAGCTGCCACCATCAGTCTTAAAATTGTGAACAATATAATCGTTTCCTATTTTGTTTGTGAGTGTATCGTAGGCTGGTCCAAATTCACAATATTTAAACGCGCCTATGTGCCACTTGTTAGAATCTTCATCTACAAAATCCCATAACTTGTATCTATCATTTTTATATGATTCGCCATCATTCCAGAACTTAGATCTAAAAGAATCAAAAAATCTTTCAGCAGTGGTTTGTTGCTTAGACGCATCTGCAACATCTCCATTTACTAATATAGATCCGTAAGCAATATCCTCAGACACACCTACGTCTGTAACGAATGCGTTCATACCAATGCCAGATCCGTATGAATGACCAAGTATTAAATCGCTATCCCCACTAGCCATTATAAATGGTTGTGAAGAACTTCTAAGTATATCAAAGCTTCCACTGTTTATAATTTCATTGTCTGTATATAACCTTAAACGATTAGAATTATTATCATTATAAGTAAGCAATACAGGTACTGGGTATTGATAGTCTGTATAAGTTAGCGTATCCTTAACTTCTATATTATTGCCATTAATATCTCTAGCGTAACCAACAATATGACCATCTTTATAACCAATTGCTAACTCTAAATCTTTCCCAGAATCCCACTTAGATAAAATAACACCATTATTAAACAAGTTATAATCAGCGCCGCTAACGTCAACGTCTGGGGAAAATCTTGTGAATAAAGAAAAACCGCCAGAGCATTCTATGTTACCAAAATTAACATTAGCATTAGACTGTTTAACTCTTAGGGCGTTTTCAAAAGAGTCAGTTATCTTTCCGTGTAATTCGTGACCAGAAGATGTCCAATCAATAGTAGTATACGTTCTTTCTTGAGAAGAAAACAGGTGGTCTGTTCTGAATCTAAAACCTACACTATTAATAATATTACTAGAAAGTAGAGCATTAAATATTCCACTACTTGTTGTAGAACTATCATCAGGATATATAGTACTATCTTCTGTGTTTCTAAAGGTATAGTAACCATTAATAAAAGGTTTTTCTAACTGCGGATTATAAAAGCTTTCATCAAAAGCGGGAGGATCAAACGGTCCTGATCTAGACACGCCATCTACACCTCTCCACCTCTTAGAATAATTAGTTTTGATTGTGTCGGGTGTTTTAAATCCATGAGGTATATTCTCAATTAAAGATAAAGGCTTTGAACCTACAACGGCGTTTAACTTATGATCATACTCTCCCATAGCGGCTGCAAATAATCCATTAGACCTTCTAGAGATTTCTATACCTCCATGTCCAAAAGTGTGTAACTGCATAGCTGCGGAAGGTCTATACTTTATTATCAGTTCTGCTTTTGCTATAACAGCGCCAACAGGAAGGGGATAAATATCAAGGTGTAAAGCCTCGAAGAATGGAGATATATTATATGTATCTGGAGTTCCTAGCTCATTAAGCTTAGGACTAATTTGCAAAGGAACAATGTATTGATTGTACTCTGTGCTATCTACCATAGAAGGTGTTCTAACTTCATCTCCATTTTCGTCTTCACCAATTTTGAGTACTGAAGCTGTAATTAAATGATGATCACCTCCGGGGTTGTTAGCAACTGGTCTGTTTTCAAAATATTCATCTCTGGAAGAGATAGCTTCAGAAGATCTAGTAAGATAATTTGAATTATCAAACCCAGAAGAAATTGGTATAGTACCAGCACCAGCAGTAGAATTTTGTAAGAAGCCATCAACAGGAGATGTAACGTTGAAAAGACCATCATCACAATATCCCACAACGTCTAAAGTAAAATCTCTTATAGAAGTAGAAGATTTTTTAGCTAAGACTTTTAACTCTATAGATTCTATTGTGTAGAATTCTTGTTCTACTTTTTCAACAGTAGATTTAGCGAGATCTAAATTACTATCTAATCTAAACTTTCCAATGCTAAATGCGCCACCTGTTTTTTGTACAACTCTTGTGGGTGGTTGATGAGAATATACAATCTGTAACTTACCAGAATCTGCAATTGGAGATGTTGAAACAAGTTCCACGGACCTAAAGCTAACAAAGTCATTAAGCGATTTACTAAGTTGTTCTAAATCTTCTTTTACATTGTTATAATAAACTTTGCCATTATGAGCTGAAGATTTCCAAACACTATTGACTTCTGGAAGTATGCCATTGCTAAATCCGTTAGGAAGAATTTTAGAAGGATACAATTTTCTTTCAAGAGATAAGCCTTCTTTAATAGACTCAGCATGTAAATTAAAGTAATTTTCTGAGAGACGACCATTAATGGAACCGCTTGCTACAATCTCTATGTTTGAAATTCTAATAGAAGCGTTGGGCGTAAATTCAAACCCTTGACTCTGAGCAGATATTGGAGCGCCGTCAAGAGCTAAGTAATCATTATTGCCTCCAATCAACTCGTTAATTTCACATTGATTTTCATATGCCTTTTTGTCAAACTCTGCACTAAATGGATCATGATGACAAGTAGCTTGAAAATCCATATTCAAAGTATATCCACTATTTTCTTCAAATATAGGACATAGTTCATCCCAGTTATGCCTGTTGGCATTGTTATATTCTGGCTCTGTTACATATGTTGCAAAATTATATTTTTCGTTTTCTTGATCAAAATCTCCATCGCCTGTCAATGTGATGTCTTTGTATTTTGCAATTAAATTACCAGAGGGATCTTCCCATCTAATGTTATGTATTTTAAATTCTGGAGCATCTTCTGATTCAAAAACCGCCATAGGAGCTGACGCTCTAATGAACAAGAAGTTTTCTATGGGTTTAATTGCTGGCGGTGTTAATTCACACTTATATGTAAAGTCTCCATCAGAGTAAATAGACGATGGTTGAATAAAAGTATTTTGTTCGTCGTTTATCCTAATACTTGTTTTATTATTTTTAGTATAATTACCTGTAAATAATCCCTCATCAACACTCTTGTATAGACCACTAGGAGACAAATTTTTATCAACAAAGCCAACATTATTTTTTAACGTCACTATGTCTCGTATAGGATAGAATTTTTGAGTAGCTTTAAAGTTTTCTAACTTATTAATCTGATCAGTATGTCCACCTATTTTATCTGTGTATGTATTATTTAATTTAGTTTTTATCTTTATATTTGCAAACAAAGATATTGGCACAGGCATACAATAATTTTCTGTACATAATTTCCAGAATCTTATACCGCCATTTTTAGTTCTTACTGTGGACTTGCTGCTTTCTACAATACCATCTGTTTCTACAGCGCCAAAGTTAGCAACAACGGTTGGCTGTGAAGCTATGTATCCTTGACCTTCCCAAGATGTGAATGCAGGCACAGCAGTGCTATTACTAAGATTCGAGCCGCCAAGACCTGCTAAGAAACCACCAATTATGCTGCTGCCAATAATTCTTGAAGTTGTAGCTTCTGTATCATTTATACTAAGCTTACCTTTGGATTTAAAACTAATACCATTTACAGCGTTGACAGGCTCTAAATGTGAAGATCCAAAATTATTGTTTGACTGTTGGTTATTAACAGAATTGGAAAACCCAACATTAACAAGAACAGACATCAAAGATCTTATCTTTGATTTAGATTTTAAGTCAGACTTATGCCTGAACTCAAGGGTGGCATTGGAAGCGGTCGCTTCTTTAGTGTTTCTAACGTGACCTATGTTTAACCCAACTTGCAGTTTGCTAGAACCTCTGCTAACACTTCGCTGAGTACTTACGAAACATTCCATATTTATTATCCCATCTTACTATCAGTTTGTCTTGGACTTCCATCAGGATTACGAGATGTCTTGCTTAATTCTTCGACAACCTTCTGTTTGACGACATTTCCCATAAGGTTTTCTAAACGAGCTAGTATGCCACCGTCATTTATATTTACACTTACATTGGTATTATCTAAAGTAATTTTTATTGAAGTATTTTCTAGTCTATCTATATTGGCAGATAAATCAGTGTTAAACTTGCTAAGAGCAGAACTAAACCTTTCCATAACTTCTGGGTCTAATCCAGCTCCAGAAGCTACACCAGCTTGAGCTTCTGCTGCTCGTTGAGTTGGAGCAGCTACAGATGTACTAGTTGATGGACTTTTAGATTGTTGTTCTTTAACTTCTTTGGTTTCTTTAGCAACTTCCTTAGTAGCTTCAGCAGCTTGTTTTTGAGACTCAGCTTGGCTTTCTGTTGCACTGGTAGCTTCTGGCGTAGACGCTGCTTGATCTTTCTCGGCCTGTCTGATTGCTAATTGTTCTTTAACGCCCTTGTCAAAGTCACTTGATTCACCACTACCATAGAAGTAGCTCTCTCTATTTCTTTTGTCTTGTCTACCCTTAATGTCTGTATCAATCATTTGCTGTTCTTGCTCTTTAACATCTTTCATGCTAGCATCTTTGCCATAAGTATTGGTAAAGTCTTCTTCTGACATGCCAGTGCTACTTAAGAATTTAGAACGATCTCCTCCAGCTGCATTCGCCTCATTCCTTCTGAAAAGCATATTAGCTCTTTGGTTAGCTGCTGACTTGTCTAATGCTCCTAACTTCTCAAAACTTTCTATACTACTAGAATCACCACCAACACCGACAGCCCGTTTAAACGCTGTGTGATCCATAGCCATCCCAACTCCTTCTTCCATTTCAGCAGTTTTCATAGAAGATGAAATTGCACCTGCCACATCCTTAAAACCACCAACTATATTATAGAAACCTTCTACAATTTTTCCTACAGGATTTAAGAATCCTTCTAGACCACCAAGAACTGTGGCAAGAGCAGCATCAAACTGAGTGCCAGTTTTTAAGAATCCTACTCCCCAACTGTCCATCATACCGCCAAAGTCTCTTCCGGTCTTTTCCTTTTTATCTTCATGGTAAGCTTTAGGATCAGATATAAAGGAAAACCCTTCCATAATTCCATCAAGAGCAGTTCCAAGTCCCGGTATACCCTTGGCTCCACTAGAAGCCATCTTTCCAAGCATCGGAAGTTTTGACAGACTCTTCATAATTGATGGACCAATCTTATCTAATCCGGGGATCTTCATCTTACTAAGATTACCCATTTTTGATCCCACGAATTCTGTTCCTTCTTGGAGCATTTTCTTTCCAGTTTGTAGCATACCCGGAGCGTTCTTTTGCATATACTGTGATGAAGCATTCATCATTTGCGGGGCAGTATTTTGGAAGAAATTTTTACCCGCGCCAATGGCATTGCGACCCTTTTGCAGTACGGTAGGATCTAGTTTATTTTTTGCGATTTGACTCAAGCCGCTCTTCAACCCGCCACCCATATTGCCTGCCATATTTCTTGCACCACCTAAGAAATTAGATCCTCTCTGATAAAGATTAGAACCAAATTGAGCTGCTCTTTGTCCGAATTGACTTTGACCAACTTTTCTCATAGTTTGACCAGCAAAATTACTGGCTCTATTCACAACCCCCGGTTTTCCACTACGAGACATACCTTCAAGACCATAGCCATGTTTACCAACTCCAAATGAAGTCGCCATGTCACCAAAGAAACTACCAGCTTTATTCTTGCCAGCATTCAATAAATTTTGACCCCTTTTCATCATGCTAGGAGCAAAGTCATCTCCGTAAGAAGCTTGATTTAATCTTTCAAACATTCCTCCAGCTTTCTGCATAATACCAGCTGGTCTAGGAACATTGTCCACACCTCCCATAACACTTCTAGTTAAAGATCTACCAGCAGTAAAGTTTTTGCCTATTCCTGTTTGACCAATTCTTGAGCCAACTCTAGAAAGTATCTCTCCACCTTCTGTTCCTATCCTTGAAGCAAGGTTTCCAGCACCTCCACTTTGCACAAAGTTTTTGCCCATACCAATAGCATTCTTAGCCATGTTGCCAGCGTTTGCTACAGCGCCACCGCCCATGCCAAATATACCCTTGATTGCACCCATAATGCCACCACCGCCTCCATCGCCTCCACCGCCTCCACCGCCTGCACCACCCGCACCGTCTTTAGCACCTGTACTAGCTGCGTCACCACTTTCAGAAACTTTATCAGTATTAATATTAGCAACTTTAGTATTAACTTCAGCAGTATTTTTAGCTTCTTCTCCTGACTTTATAGCTTCCTTAGTACGTAGTACCGCAGCGTCAAATTGCATTTGAGCTGCATCTTCTTGTTTCTGAGCTATCTCAAGGTCTCTTGCCGCAGCATCAACCATAGCCTTGCCTAATTCTGGTAGTACTCCCGCCAAGTCTCTAATCTCAGATTCTTTAGCAGCTTCTTCATTTGTTGATCCCGCAGCAATCTTAGCTAGATCAGGAGCATCGACTCCCATAGCTCCAAAAGATGCACCAAAGGATCTTTCAGTTAAGCCATCGGGACCGCTAAGTTTTTGACCATACAAACTATCTACGCCAGATTCTTGAAGCCTTCTGTTTTCTTGAGCTGCCATGCCTAAAGCTTGAGGGCCGAACTGGTTCATTAAGCTCTTATCACCAGTAGCAATAGCGGCTTGAGCGCCAGCAGTACCCATCTTATCAAAGAACGCTTCATCATCTCCAGCAATCAAAGCGTCAGCAGCGGCCTTTTCGTTAGCATTCTTCTCTTTAATAATTGAAAGTTCTTGTTTTCTAATATCAATAGCGGCTTTAATACTGTTGTATTCTTCTTTTAGGGCCGAATCTATTCTGCCCAGCTCGTCACTCATCTCTACGCCAGATTTACCCCGTGCCTGTTCATTGCTCTTACCTTCAGCAAGATCAGTTCTAACGCTAGAAATTTCTGCCCTACGATTAGATAGTTGATCAATTCTACTCTTGAAGTCACCCGCCCCAATACCACTTTGAGAGCCGACACCCTTAATGCCTTCAACTCCCACATTAGATCTCTTTAACAATTGTTGTTGTTGAACTTCTGGTGTAAATGACGCACCACCAAACTCAGATTGTATTTTTAAAGCTTCTGTTTCTAAATCAATAGATCTTTGTTTTGTTTCAATTAATTTCTTCTCTAAATCAAGTCTTGCTTTAGTAAAGGTTAGTAATTTCTTTTGTGCTTCAGCCTGAGCCTTAAGTGCTGGCAACACTTGTTTCATAGCATTGTCGCCCACCTTTTGGATAACTTCTTCAAAAGCAGAGAAGTCGCCTTCAGACACACGTTTCATTTGGCCGTCACTTATATCGCTACCTTCAATTTGTTTCTTCAGACGTTCTACAGATTTCTCGTCAACCCCTTGCTTTGTAAGTTCATCACCTGTCGCTTTTGCAAATGCCGATCTACGCTCGCCCATCGTTCCAGCGGCTTGTCTTCCTGACTTAAACGCTTCCTTCATAGATTTTTTAGTAGCCTCAAATATAGCAGGCATATTTGCTTGTGCAGCATTTACAGCTGTTAAATTTCCTCTAAATTTATCTATCTGTTCACTATTAGCTCCTAAGTTTTCAAGAGTTTTACTGGCATTGTCTAGAGAAGAATTGAATTGATCTGGTGATATACCTTGAGCAGCAGAAGTAATACTAGCTTCTAGTGTTGGAATAGTACTATCTAAAGTATTACTACCAAGCTCTTGGCTTCTGGTATAATTGTCAATAGCAAGAACACCAGCATTAGCAGCAGCTGTAGCAGATTGCATCGCAAGGTTCATAGCAGCAAATGATTCTCGTACTCTGTCTGCTTCTTTTTTAAGATTTGCAAAAGCTTCTTCTTGTATAGAGGGTAGGGCTTTACCGTCTTCATCTTCTCTCGCTTCAAACTGTCCTTGACGCTCCATAGTCTCTCGTGTATCTTTAGACAAGCTATTTTTATACTGCTCAAAAGAACCATTAGTATTAGCAGTTTGCCTCATCACGTTGTCAGCAAGAGGCTGTGCGCTTCTAAGGAAATCTTTGTCCACCTTGTCTTGATCTGCTTTAATTGCTTCCTGATCTTTTGACAGTCTTTCGTTTCTTTGCCCGCCGGACTCCATACCCATCATACCAGCAACGCCAAATGTAGCAACGCGAGCAAAGCCTCTTCCAAATCCACTTGCAGGTCCAGACTTATCATTCTCTTCTATACTTTTTACTCTGGCTGAAGACCTATCTGCACTTGCTTGCACTGTTGCTGCGTCTGGGTCAAGTCTTTTCAGTGCATCTATAGCTGAAAGATTACCCTCTTTAAATTGTCGCATAGCTGCGGTAGCTTCTTTATTTGCATTAGTCAAAGCTTCTTGTGTTTTTACAGCCTGCGCCCTAGCTCCAGCTTCTAGTTTAATCGTAGTAATACTCTTACCACCCATCCAGTAACCTAGACTCATAGCGGTGGTTTTAATCATAGGTCCAAGAATAGGAAGCTCACTTCCCAATTTAATTGCAGCTGCCGTTAACCCAGCGAATATAGGGCCAATGCCGGGAATGAATGAGCCTATAGCAGCAAAACCAATAGCTAGCTTATTAACAGCAGAAGCACCTTCTTTTTCAAAGGCTATAGATTCTGCCGCAGCAGCATTACCGTCTTTAATTGCGTTGTCAAGCTTTGTAGCCCTATCAGTTAAACTGTCTATAACAGCAGTCAAGGCAAAAATTGAACCAGTAGCTACAATAGCAGGACCAGCCATGCTAGCAACAGCTCTAGTTGCAACAACTACACCCTCTGCATTTGCTGCGCCCAGACCAGCTTTTGTACCAACAGCGCGAGCAGCAGTTCCAGCGCGATTAACAAGTTTACCACCACCGCCAAGAAACTTACCCATATCTTTAAGATTTAATCCCTTAAACATATCAGCAATAATATTGCCCTTCATCTGGGTTTGCATCAAGGAGAATGTGCCTGATAGTGCTAGAGATACGTTTGCTAATTGAGAGAAAGAGCTAATCATGTTAGCGCCAAATCGTTCAAGCGAAGAACTGTTCTCATCAATAACGGGAGTCATGAAGCTCAGGGCCATACTTGTGGCAATCAAGCCTTCGTTCATAGCACCAAAACCCATAAGACCTTTCTTCCTAACATCAGTATTGTCTTTAACGGTCTTGGTTCCCTCGTTAACCGCCTCATTCCAAGATTCAATAGTTGTTGTTATCTGAGTAGAAGCCCCGCTAGGACCACTACTGACAGCTCCAGAGAAAGTAGCGGGTTTGCTAGCAGTTTTAGGTCCGTAAGTATTTCTGCGAGAAGTAACAATACCACCAGCAGCATACTTGCCAACCTTATTCATTTGATTAAGATTGTCATAGCCAATACTTTGTGAAGTTTTCTTGTTTACTACAAACTCGCCGGGAGTCAGCATTGCGGGAACTGTATCTGTTCCAGTGGCAGCACCTCCAGAAGCAAACTTTTGGAAAGTATATCCCGATTGATCGTTGGCATTAATATCATTTACTATTTTTTTAACAATACTTGCTATAGACTTTGGTGTATTACTTCTTTTTGCATCTGCTTTTAACATTCCACTAAAAGCAGAAGAATCAGACGCAAACATCTTGGATAAACCTTCTTTCTTAGCCATCAAGTCGCCCTTGAAATCCCATCTGGATTTATCCCCTTGGAGTTTAGCTCCAGTAATTGCGTCAATAATACCTTCAAATACAAAACCACTAGTAGTAGCTAATGCGTTAGCGTCTTGAGAAATTCGATCAGCAGCAGCTTTAAGCATACCATCATTCAAATCAAATTCTGGTCTAACGTTATCAAGAGTTTTATTAACATCTATGGCGGCAGCATTAGTGGCTGATTTTAACGCTACGCTAGTTTGTTCATTCACCATACTAGCAACGCTTGAATTAATACTTCCAGAAGCTCCGGGGAAGAAACCTGCAATGGAGCCACTGATAGGTATAGTTCTTGCCATTCCTGTATTTTTAATTTTGCTAACCTTGTCTTTACTGTTTGCATAGTCTCTGTCAAAATTTTGAACAGCTGTTTGATCAGTTTTCTTAGTAGACGCTCTTGTCTCAGCAAGAAATTTCTTTTGATCTGCAACAGTCCCTTTTTGAGACATATCATGTAAGAACTTATTAGTTTTTGTTCTTCCTAGCATCTTAGATTTTTGTGTTGGACTACTAGCAAAAAAGAAATCCTCGTCAGTTCCGCGATCAGGAGTTTGATATCCTAATTTTTTCAAAACATTAAGATTAGTTATTTCTCCTTTGCCTGATATTCCAATTGTCCTGTCTATACCTTGTGATGGTTGTAGGAAAAATCCACCAACTTGATTTGGGTCAACAACAATACCACCTTTAGCGTATTTATTGCTATTCATCGCCGCCAAATTAGAAGCGCCCAATTTTCCAACACTACTCTTTTTAATAACAAACTCACCGGGAGTTAACATGGCTGGAACTGTGTCTGTATTACCAGAGCCGGGAACTATACCTCCACTGTTGAAACCACGAATAGCACCACCGCCTCCACCACCTCCACCGCCCATTACTCCACCTAAAAATCCACTAAGACCTTTAGCTAGTCTAATTGTAGCAAGTGTAGCAAGTATGGGAAGAAGTGGCTTGACAGCTTCTGCTATCTTAATCATAGCACTAGCTAGGTTTAAAGCAGAGTTAGCCATAGTTTGGAATGTGCTGGTTTCGCTAATACCTCTGATAAGCGCTAAGAACTCTTCTTTAACTTTTACAATTCTAACTGCTAACGAAGCTTGAGCTTTCGCAGCATCACCAGCTAAAGAATTAGATCCTTCTTGTGCAACCTTAAGAGCTTCTTGTGCAACGGCGTATTCTTTGATCAAAGGCAGGACTTTACCAATCTGCCTAAATCCACCCAACTGTTCAGCAATTTCAACAAACGTAATATCACCTTCTTGAAGCCCAGCTAAAGCTCTATTAAGTTCTCCAACAGCTCTATATGGGCCAATAAATTTACCTTCTAAATCAACAAGTTCAACGCCAAACTTTTTTAAGTATTCTATTGTTTGAGGTCTTTGAATACGAGTAAATATAGTACGTAAACCAGTAGCAATACTTTCAGCAGATTCTCTAGTAGTTGATCTAACACTTGTGAACAGCGCGATAAGTTCATTGAGATCACCGCCAGCCTGTTTAAACACACCACCAGTTCTACGAATAGTAGCGATCAAGTCACCAGACTCAACAGCAAACTGACCAGCGACAGCATTCAAAGAACCAAGCTGGCCTTCTAATGCTCCAGCTCCTTTTTTAAACTGATTGAAGATAGCAACAGCGCCTTCAGCAGTTTGTGTAATGTTGTCAAAGGTAGGAGCAAGTTCTGATTTTGCAAGAGCATCTAGTGCGATTTTAGTTTCTCTAGCACTTAAACCAGCCTGAGAGAGTATTCTACTGACACCCAAGATAGACTCAGACGCAACGCCAAAGCTTGTAGAAAGCCTAGTAATCTCTTGCGTAAGACCTTTTAGATCTTGCATAGACTTTCCAGTAACCTGAGAAATTTTAATAAGTTCTCGTTCAAAGTCTATAGCAGACCTAACCGCATTACCAAGAGTGTTAGTGAATAAGCTAACAGCCCTAGTAGCCACAGCTAAAGCTGTAAATCTTCTTAAAGAAACATTAAAACTATTACCTAGTTTTTGAGCTGACTTATCAGCATCAGTTAATGCGCTAGAAAGATTGTTGACTTGTTGCTGTGCCTTTGCCGCAGTCTGTGCCTGTATATTTACATTAACTCCCTTTAGTTGGCTTTGTATTTGATTTACAACTTGACCAACGTTATTTGGAGCTTGTAATTGCAGTTGTGCAGTTAGTACAAATTTTGACATATGTTAAACTCACTAGCCACACTCTATCCGTTAGCTGTCCGCGCTTGCTTCTTTTTTCTTGGCTTTTGTTTTTCTTTTGGGCGTAACCTTCTCTTCTGTCTTTTTAACTTGCTTTCCAGTGTCGTCAACATACTTAAGGGGTGAAACATAATTTCCATCCTCATCAAGTTTATTTCCGTCTTTGTCTACCCTACCGCCATCGTTATCAACATACTGTCCCAAGCTGTTAATTCTGTTACCGTCTAAATCAACGGTCTCTCCCTTGTCATTAACAAGTGATAATTCATCATTAACAAAATTAAACTCCTTTAAGAATTTATTTTCTGGAAGATTAGCTTCAAAATCTTTATCTATAGAATACATCATTTGAGCTAAAGCGTTAGCAGCAGCAAAAGCGATCTCACTATCAGACTGTGAAGTATAATCATCTAATGTTTTATACACCAATTCCCCATCAGCGTCATACGTGGAGTTAGCAACCAAAAAGTCAAAACGAGAGTTGTCTGAAAGCGAATCAGCAGTATTAGACTCTAGCGCCATTCTTTCAGAAATAAGCTCTCTTAGCTCTGATCTTTTCTGCCTCATCTCTATGGCTATGTCCTTAGCGTCAGAAGCTTTCATGGTTTTTTGAGAGTTCTTTCCAAGGTACAATTTTTTCTCTAGAGCTACAATGTCTTTAGTAATTTGATCTTGCTCTGAGTCTTTCTGCTTATCCCAGATACCTTGCTGTCGCATAAACTTGGCAAGTTCTTTCTTAGTCATAATGCCGTCCCTGACACAATCAGTCCAAGCCTTAGCTGCGACTCTTTGAGCTTTTGACATGAGATCACTAGGCGGTCTCTTAACAACAATCTTAACCGTCCTTTCTTCTCCTCCGTCTTCCTCAATTTTAACGTCTAGGTTTTTAGTTTTTTCCTTAATCATATCCTACTCCTCTTTTTGTGTAACGGGCATTGTTATTTGATACTTTAACCACTTCACATCATATTGAGACAACTCAGCATCAATATTTCTAGCTTGGTGATTACCTTTGTCTAAAATCTGTGATCTTACTTTATCATAAAGATCTTTCATCAACTGTTTTTGTTCTGCGGATTGATCGTCAGACTCCCAGAGGAAACCAAAGCTTTCCTCTATAGTACTCAAAGCCCCAATCATAGTCGTCTGTATTTTCTTTTTAAGAATTTTAGAAAGTCTATCTTTAGAACCTTGGGCATATTTATCGTCCCTGTTCTTTTTATAGCTTTCTCTGTTTCTTCTCATTTCCTCGAAATTTTCCATAATACTATTTCCTTTTCTTCATTTCTTCATACATCTGTTTAGTGAGATCTCTCTGCACATCTGGAAGTTTTATTCTATCTACAGCTCCTTCTTTTGCTACATAAGACAACCTTTCGTCTCGTATGTAAGCGCTTTGTTCATCATTCATATTAGTGATAGATTTAACCTTTTCTTTATCTGTGGGGTTTGCCATTACAAACACTTCATCTTTTCCAGCATTAGAGCCAAGCGTTGAATCTACATCCTTTTCTTTTTTATCTTTTTCTCGTTTTTTAGTTTGTACTATAAACCAACCGTCTAACATGTCATCGTCTTTTATAACTTCTTCAGATGGAGCTTCCATATGTTCTTGTATGTTATCGTAAAGCTTAGACCATATAACCAAATTCTTTTGGCTAAAGGTTAATTCTTTAAAGCCGTCTTGTATAAATAATGGGCAACTTGAAACATCTCTATTTGACCAAATGGTTTTCCAAGGCTCATTTCTCGCCAAGTCTCTTATTTCAGATTCTTGTAAATTAAGATCTGACCAATAACCAATAGCATCGTTAAGAGAGTATTCTTCAAAATTGTAAAGATGATTATCTTTATACGTGGTCTGACTAATTAGATAGGATGTCTTTTCTAGTCCTGATAATCCTTCACAAGTATTTGTAAAATAACTAGTTTTAGTTGCGTTTTTACTGCCTAAAAGTTGTTTAGTAACTTGTAATATTTTTTTAAGACGACGTACTTCTTTTTTATCATAACGATTATTATAGATGTCTACTTTTGACTGATCTATTGCTTCTCTGAGTTTCTTTACCTCATCGTCGTCTGTTTTATGCCATAAGCCCTCCGATTTCATCCATCCTATCATATCCCTTTCAGTCATAACGCCTTGTGATTTTAATTCATCAAAGCTTTCTTTATATACTGTAGCCGCTTCTAAACATTGTTCTATAGTTGGTGGTATTATCTTTAAACCATTTTTAACAATTATACCAGAACGTATAGTATAAATTAAAAGCTCCCGCATATGTTGTTCCATAACAAAACCTCATTTACGGGAGCTTCATAGAGTTGTTTCCTTTATCGTCCTGAATATTACTTATTCAGAAACTATTCATCTTGTACATCAAGATTGTTAGCAACAAAGTCCAGATCAAAAGAGAACGTGTAGGTTCTTTTTAGGACATTGTTTGAAAGTGTTTGAGTTTGCGCGCTGCTTACTTTAGCAGAATCGCCGCTACCAATAACCTTATTGAAGTGATCACAAAGATTAAAAATAATCTCCGAGCCGTCACCTGCCGTTACATCAGCTGATACCAAACCCGTATTATCTACAAGTACAGCACTAAGAGTGCTGCCCGCAGTAGATTGATTAAAAACGCCGCTGCCACCAGATGCGCCAAATGCTTCGATTACTGACATGTTTAATTCTCCTTATTTATTTTTTAGCTTATTAAGCGTAGACAAAATTATTGTATCCTGTATATGAATAGGAAACTGTAGCGTTTCCACCAGAAGCGTCACCGCCACTGTAATTCATGCCAGTACATCGACCAGAAATACCAACGTTACCAGTGCTACCACCAGCGGTATATGAGATTTTAATGGATGAATCAGCAGACTGAACATCAGTAGTCTGACCATCAGTGAAATTCAAACCTCCGTGATTAAGATTAGCTGAAACAGCGTTATAACTAACTTCTGCGCTACACTCAACTGGAAAGCTAGCTGCTCTAAAGTAAGGAGTCTTACTGCCAAACTCTAGCAAATCTTCTCTACCAAAGTCGATGCTAACTGTAGCACTTTGTACTTTACCTGATTGACCTGCAATACCAGCAGCACTTAGTGTTAAATTTTGCCTCTTAGCTACATTAGCAGTCCCCACAGCTGGACTCAAGGTAAGAGTCTCTGCTCCCCAAGTCTGATGATTACCAACAACAGTGATTGTATCACTAGATGTACCATCTGTAGAGAAGTTAGCACTGTAATTAGACATATAAACACCAGTGCATTCTACACCAATGATTCCTCCGGTATTTGTGTGAACACTTTCCGAGTCGTCTACAACTGCAAGAGTGACTGATTTTCTAAGTGTTGCTACCTTTGTAATGCTCTGGTTCGCACCAGCGAATAAACCATAAAGGTTTTCCGCACTATCAAAAACCCTCTCAATAGTAAGCTCAACCTCTGGTGTACCTTCGATATTCTCATAAATTTCAATCTGACCAAGCTGGAAAACCTGTTCTAGACCAAACGTGGAATTCACGCCAACGGACTGAACGCCGGTTAGGGCTGCGGAAGCATCACCCTTCTCCGGCCCGAAGCCTACTGCTTGGCAAGCGTAAAATATTCTATTTGTTGCCATTATTTTTTCTCCTGTTATGATAAAGGAAACTCTAAATACATATACACAAAAACGCTAAATGTTTGTATTGATCGTCTCTAGCGTTGATCTGACGATTCCAGCATAAAAATTAGTGTTTATCAGCTCCATACCCTGCACATTTGAGTTCTTAAACATAGCAGTTTTTGAAGTCCCATAATCTTCTAATATATCAGGATATCTCAATGCTCCAGACACTGGAACACCTCGATAATCCATTGGAAAAGCGCCACTTTCCGCTAACGTGTCGTTATCAAACATTTGAAAAACCTTATCATTTTGGAAAGAAACTATGTCTACAAGGGTATTCCTCATAGTCTCAGTCTCTGCCAAACAGTGAAATAACACATCAGTCATAATCCATTGACCACCACCAAACTGGTAGGGGGTCATAGTTCGCCTAGGAACCACTTCTATAGCAATAGCGGGTAACTGCACCTTCATTTCAGAAGGAAGAGTAAAATCCGTATTGTCTATAGAATTGAGATCTAAGCTCCTATATTGTATCTCTCTTAACCAAGGTAAAGAATTAGCATATATAACATTTATATATTTATAACTATGTTCTGCCTGTACCTTACTATCCGTTGGTAAAGAGTTATCAAATACGACTCTACCATTAAAATAATCTACATGATGAGCGTATGTACCAGTGGTGTCTGAGGGGTAAAATGTATCATTTACATAAACTCCAGAGATTCCCGGTATAGCATTGTCAGAGCCAACAAGTGGAGCTGGAGAATAATTTATCCCAGACTGCCAAACCCAGTTCTTTCTAAACCCCTCCCAAGCCCTGCCACTGGCATAGCTTTGAGTGTTGGATAAAGTAAGCTTGCTGTAATCTTGACCGTTAGAAGAAGTCTCTCCCAACTCAGCATTGAAGTAATTGCCCTTTTCTAACAAACCCCAATCAAAGAACTCTACTAAATTATCTTGTAGTTCATTGTTTAGTGTCGTTTCAAAGACATTGTTAAATCCTTTTAAATAACTCACTGGAACACCTGCTGAAATATATTGGTAATAAACTGCTCAGACTCTTTACTAATTAAAGCTCTTGTAATAAAGTTATTATCTATTGTACCAGCAAATTCTGGTGGTACTCTAAAAGAAGCTCCCTTTTCCATTGTCCCCAAACCAGAACGACCTACGCCAGCTCCCGGTACATATTCATAGTTTATTACTATGGTTGTATCTCCTAAAGTAAGAAGCCACTTAAGCCAATGTAAATCTCCTTTTTCGTAAACCACATGGCCTTCTGGTAAAGATAAAATATCTGCCAATTCATAAGGCTGAACATTTATATCTATACCACCACCTTTTAATTTATCATCATAAGTTTTAACACTAACTCTTACAGAATTAATTACGGATTGTCTAATAGCATCTACGCTGTTGTTGGGGTCTACTAATCCAAAGGCTCCTCTAAGATAACCACCTACTAAAGATTGAACTTCAGGTTGATTCATAATAGCAGAAGACACAAAAGGAACTATTTGACTTTGAATCTTTGGGCCATAATTTCTGATTTTTTTGTTAACCTCTTCTGCCAATGCTTTGTTAATCTTTGATTCTATTTGGGCCGTACTATCTAATAATTTAATATACATTATGACCGTTTCCAAATCATTCCAAAATATCTATCTTGTTTTAATCCTAGTGGAATGAATTCGCCATCTGGAACAAACCTAAGTTCTTTTTTATCCTTAATATCTTTGTGAACAATAAGTTCTTTAGCTCTTAGAACAGATGCTAAATCGGACATTTTGCCAACGATTTGTACAGCAGAGTCTGGAACCTGCATAGAATCTGTTACTCCAACCCATTGTTTCTGATCCCAATAAACTTTGAGTTTAATGTCTGTTAAGACTTCTACTTCTTTAATAGTCTTAGTGCCAACATTTCTGTCTCCACCGCCCCTTCTGTGATCATTAATTGTATTTACATCTGGTAGATTATTGTCAGGATTGTAAACGATTTCTTCTCTTTTTTCTATAGACACCAACTGACATGTGACACCAAAAATGTCAAAAGTAGAGTCGAGAACATCGTAGTATTTATCAAATACATCTTGGTTTATTGAAAGAGCCATGTTATATCCTGTGTATACTAATTGTACTTGAGTCGAGAAAATTACCTGAAGCTTCTATATAAGCTTTGTCGCCAGAGGCCAGAGGAACGTGCCATACTTTTCCAGCACTAGTAGGATAATCAGTAGCACCAATATACTGCATATTACCAGTTGTCAAGACTTGATTGCCACTGGTAACTAATCTAAATTCAGCTAGTGGTGATAAAAGTTCTCCACCACTAGCAAGTATGTTTGTACTAATAGTATATACTCCAGATTTAGGAGCTGAGTAGATATAAGTATTCGTATTAAAACTAGCAGGGTGAGAATTGGATTCTACAACATCAAAATTAAATGTAGAAAAAGAACTGTATTGTCTTGAAGAATTCATCGCCAAACTATTACCACTACCAACAGCGCTAAAATAAACAGGAGTATGATCTTCAACAAAATTGTCAAATTGATTATTAAGAACTTGAACTTTGTTGTCAAACACTCCACTAAAAGTGTCAACTTTATTATCCGTCACCTCAAACTTATTATCGAACACACCACTAAAGGTGTCAAATTGATTTTCCAGAGCTTGAAAATTATTATCCAAAACATTAAATTTGCTGTCTAGTGTATTGAATTTGTTGTCAAATATACCGCTAAAGGTATTAAACTGAGTGTCTAACCTTCCACTATGGTTAATGAAGAATTGGTCTGCTCTTCCAGATTCAGCTATAAAGTGAGATACAATTCTTTCATTGTTATCACGATTCCAATCTATAAGATATCCAGAAAGAGCAACATACTTAGTATCCAATTCATCAGCCACAACAGCATCTTTGGCATCCATGATCCCAATTAGATCTCCAGACGTTACTGCAAGTTGCGTAAGTGTAGCATACTGATCGCTAAGATCAGGAATATCCGTAGCATACAGCTGCCTGAATGAAGGATAGCCTTCAGGACAAGCTCCATCACAAACTCCCGTTGGGGCTGCGAAAACATAATTAACAGTTTGTTTTTTTAGTAGTGTGTATTCATTGACAACGCCACTGTGTTCTATTACCAGTGAAGATTTAGAATTATTATCTGTCTGATTGGGCAAGAAGTGTTTATACTGAATGCCGCCCACGTAGGAACTGTCATCTCCATTCGTAGCTCTGAATGTTACACCACTTATACCTACGTAATAACCACTAGCTCTAACGGCAGATTGTTGAGAACCATCACCACCAATGTCAATACCATAAACGGGGGTATTATTTTGTAATCCTAAAGATTTAAAATCTTGATTCCATATAAAATCAGAATCAGAATTAATCATATTGGCAGAGTTCCAGAAAGCAACAGAGTGTTGAGATGGAACAGAGAAATCAGCCAAACCAGAACCGCTATACACAGCATGAGTAGCTGGATAAGTAGCAAATATTTCTTTTGTACCAGTAGTAAAATTAACTAAGCCGTTTAAATTACTGCTGGAAAAAGGACTTCTAGTTATATAACTATATGAAACTGTTCCACCATTAGGTAAATCTCCTCCAACTTTATAAAGGACACCGGAACCAATCTCATAATTTGTTCGATCAGCGATTGCGTAAAATACTGTATCTAAATGGTCAAAAGCATCTCCAAAAGAAGTGAAGCCAGCAACAGCACCAAGCAATCCAAAATTGCCCTGACCAGTACTAGTGCTAGTTTCTTTTACTCTATCATGTATTTTAACTGTGTTTGACACTGTTTACTCCTATCTGATACTTAGTATTACTAAATCATTTTGTTTGGTATTGATGTATTGGTTAAATTTATCTTGCACTGCAAAGGTGCAATGATCCGACTTTCTTATACAGCAAGCAGCATTTATCATATTTACTTCTGAATCCGTTTCGTGACCATTGCTTGTGGCTATAGCTATGTAGTCGCCTTCTAAATCTTCATTAAAAACTATTTTAAATCTTCCCTTACTTATTTCTTCTATTGAACTTACATTAAAAGATGTGTTAACTGTTATTGGGTTTGTAGTTGAATCAAAACTAATCCAAGCGTTTGCAGATCCAGCTACTGATGTTAGCTTAGATTGATCTGAATCAAAAACTAAACTAGTATTACTAGCAACTAGAACATTTTCTTTTTGGCTAGTATATCTTTTAAATGATATTCCATAATTATTTACACCTTTAGAGTTAATCCAAGCATCATTTAATCCTAAATTCCCTGTCATAAAACCGCCAGAATTACTCAATAAAATATCATGAGCGTTTGGCGAGTCTAAATTTGTAAGATTGTTATGCTCTACTGTATCACTACCCAAATAAGGAACTGTTTGAATAACTTCTGGTGTAGAAGAATTAGGAAACTTTACTCCTATGTCTAATTTTAAATTAACGTTTTCTGATAAATATATGTTTTTTTTAAATTGAATGTTGGCATTTTGAACTATTGGCATTACAGAATCTACTATATTCAAAGCCTGTAATAAAAAATCTACCTCTGTTAAGAAGTCTTCTTTTATAAGCTTTGTTGATATTTCATTTCTTAATATTGCAGGATCTGTAAAAATTGTCATTACGTTACTGTTACTACGGTTGCGAGGGTTGGCTTCTCTACTCCAGAAGGAACTCCATAAACTACTACATCATTAACTTTAGCGTCTACATAATTACTACCATCATTCTGTACTGCTAAAGTAAATACATCTCCACTGCGAACAACAGCAGCCGCATTAACTAAGTCCATGTCAGAAGCGCTAGAATTATCACTAGTTCCATTGCAGTGTGCTACAACTACATAATTACCACTGTCGAGCGGGTCGAATTCGTGACTAGCATCAAACCTAATTTCGTATCTACCAGCACCTATTCTCTGAATCGTATCAATACCCATAGAACTCTGTACTTCTACACCATCATCTGTGGAAGAAGAAAACCTAATATATGCATGGGCTTGACCAATTGCTGAAGTCATAACAGAATGATCTCTATCAAATTCTAGATTACTGCCTGATCCTAAATGTACATGTTCTAGATTTGAAGATCTTCTATCAAAGTAAATACCTAGAGGTTCAGATTCTTGCGGTCCTCTAGAACTAATCCTATTAGGTGGAATCTTATCAGCCTCAACTCCACCCGTTGGAACATAACCACCCATTCCGAGAGCGCCCGTCATAATATCCCCAGAAATTTGAACATACTGAGGGTGAGGATTCCCTATCTCTCTATTCAGTAAATCATTATGATTTATACTTTCTGGACCGGGGTAAGGAACGGTTTGTAGCTCGCCTGTTGAAAACTGTACTCCAGAATCTAAAATAAGAATACCGCCTCTAACCGCATCATTCAATGGATTTATATTTCTTTGCAATCGCAGATTTTCTTGAAATGGATTTCCAGCAGTGCCGAAGTCTCCACTACCTACATTTTCTAAAATAGAATCAACAATATCTTCAAGATTAACTCTAATATCAGCAGCGCTAATACGACCAGCGTTATTATCTGGTAAAAGCTGATTAATTCTACTTTTTATGCTGTCTTGTTCTCCAGCTGAATCTTCTGTTAAATGTCTAATCGCCATATTTTTCTCCTTTTAATATCTAAAATATCCACCTCTAAGGTCAAGGTCTGAATTAGACCTTTGAACAAAGTCGCTACCGGGACTATAGGGACCAAGGATGGCTTTACCAGCAATGCTATTGCCAGCTTTGTAATCTAGTAACAATTGATCATATTTAGCACATATGTCTTTATACAAGCCCATTAAAGTGCCAGTAACATTTCGTAAATCTATTGAGCTTGGACCATCCTTGATAGCAATAGCATTTCCTGACTCTGCTTTAACTTCTCCTCCAAGAATTATACAAGCAGTTTTAAAGCTGACTAAAGCTATAAAATCATTGTCTTTAGTTGCTTTTTCTGTAGGATCGGGATCTAGTGTACATGTTTCTACATTTATATCGTATGTTTGATTTAAATCAGTTTCTGTAGACAAGATGTGAGAAGCAACTAATATAGTCGTTTCTAATCTTCGAGATGAATATTTATAATTTGATGGATCGACATCACTAATTAAATGCCTAACCATTGTAGAGATTTGACCTTGCCAAGACATATATCACCTATAAATTGCAGTGTACTTTAAAAGAGTAAATATCAGTATAATAAGTTCCAGTAGAAAGAATAACTTTAGCTTGAAGTTTATAAAGTCCGGCCTCGTCTAAATCTCCTGCTAATGTGCTGTAATAAACTTTACCATCTGTTCCGTCAGAATCTAAAGTTCCAGCTTTTTGCATAAGCTCGTCATCTGGCTTTTTGAAGATCATGGTTATGCTAGTGGCTGTAGAAATGTCTACAGCTGCACCGTCATCTTTAATTGTAGCTAAAAACTTAGTGCCTACATCGTTTACATGTACTTCGCTAGCCATATTATTTTCTCAATGTGATGTTGGATTGTTGCTGAATGGATAATGTAATATCTAGAATTTTCATATCATTACCTGTGGATTTTTCTCTAGTGTTAAATCTATACCAATAACAGAATATATACTAGGATTGTGAATATCTATCTGTTGTATATTCAAAATCAAATCAGAGTCTATTCCATTATAATATATTATTCCCACAGCAGAAAATGGTAAAATACTAAAAAACCCAAACATACTACACCTCACCTAATTATACACTAAAAACTATACTGACGGTGGATCAATGACCTGATTTTCTACACCTAGCTCAGTAACATACGCTATAATTCCAGCCATAGCCGCTTGAAGACTAGAGCTAGATTCTGATTTTTCTAGCATATTGTTCACTCTAATCCATTGACCATTTCCCGGTTCAAACTCAGCCACACCATCAAACATGCCATATTTGCGCAGTTTTACCTGTCCAGAAATATCCATATTAGGATCTGGTCCGCGAATAATTACTTCTTCAATCCACACTCTGTCGTAAGTTTTAGCGGGAATTGTTTCAGGTGTCACAGCATTTAAAATTGGTAAATCTGCCATAATATTTTCTCCTTAAGTTTTAGGATTATTATCTTTAACTAATTTAAGAGACAGATAAAAGTCTGATGTTTTATCTAGTGATCCACTGTCAATAGAATGCCATAGCATATCTAGCTGTTCACCTATTTCTGGATATTGTTCTCTTCTGTTGTGTTGGTATTCTATAGCGTCTTCTATAGCTTGTAGTCTTTCCATTTCGTTTTGAATGTCTTGTCTGGACACAGCGGTTACACCTGCGTCTTGAATTTCAATTTTGTCAAAGTTATTGTCTTCAACAGAAAATCTGACGTTTGGCATTAACGATATTAGTGCATCATGTATTTCTATGATTTTTTTCATACTACTAAGATCTCCGTTAATATAGCTTGTGATACTGCATTTTCATAGGCTGCCGCTCCAGCAGAAGCTACTGTTCTGTTTAAATATAATGTCATCGCTACATTAGAGGATTGAATCATAAAATGATATTCTACTTCTTCGGTAGTATTTGGACTGTCAAAACAAATATAATGATTGGTAACTGGAGTAGAAGCGTTGTTATTATCATAGGGTATAAGTCCCCACCCAGACCAATAATTACTATCATCATTTCTCACAACTTCAGTCTCTGCACCCCCATTGATACTTCTAGAAACTCTAAATACCGAATTCCAATCACATTCATATGAAATATTTAATTCAACTCTAATTTTACTATTTGTTGCAGTGGGGGTTATAGCTGTGTCTAAAACCGTCATGTATGTTCCAGCATCAGGAGAAGCCAGAACAGAATATGTTGTCTTGCCAGTATAAACACTGGTCACGACTTGTCCAAGAAACTCTTTGCCTGTGCGGATTGCATTATCGTATGTTTTTGTCATGATAATTCTCCAAAAAATATTAATCCTACATATTCTGAATCAAATAAAGTTCCCGTCGAATAAGTAGTAGTAATAATAACACTAGTGGTAGTCATGCCTGAGTCTAAGGTACGATTTCTATGTATTTGAACGGTAGCTGTTGTATTGTTGGCATTCTGCGTAAACCTAGCAGTACCAGCCATTGCAAAGTCATTGTTAGCGAAAGCTCTTTTGAAATTAACTTGATAATAACCTGTACTTCCAAGATCAGTGATACTATCTACATTGTATTCATCTCTAATGCCTACTGTTCCGTTGCCTTGAAAATTGACCCAAGCAGCAGCAACTCTTCTCTTTACGTTTTCAGTTTCTGTAGAGCTATCAGAAAGTTTGTCAGCTGTAACAGCTTCATCTACAATTTCACTAGTATTAACAGCACTAAGCCCAGAGTTAGAAGTGTTACGAATAGAGAACTCAATAATATCGCCAGCACTAGCGCCCTGCGTTAATGTTATACCACTAGTTCCGTTCAAGCTGTAATCCGACCCCTGAATAAGCCTAACTCCATTAAGATAAGTCTCAATGCTAGCGCCACTAAATCCACCAGTAACAGTAACCGCCGTTTGGTTTGCTGTTAGAGTTACAGTCTGTCTTGAAGTTTGTCTACTTATGTCTCTGGCTATACTCATATTATATCTCCGCTAGTTCTTCTACTGCTGTTGCGTCTTTTACTAATTTCCTTCTAGCAGCATCTCCTCCACTTAATTGACTTCTAGCTGCTCCATAAGCTAACATCAAGGGTGTCATTTCTGCTACGCTTAATGAATGAAGTTCGCTGTCTGTGTCTGAAATAACAACAGGGTCTGTAGAGCCTAAAGATGCTGCTTCTTTAGCAAGAGCATATGCAGCACTCAACAAAGCCACATCGTCTGTATGAATACCAAGACTCCAACCTTCTGGTGTTTGCCACCCGTTGTTTAGCGTAACTTTCCAAGCTTCATCAATCTCTGTTAGCTTGTCTCTTTTTGCTTTATCTAAATCTGAAATATACATAGCCTCAGTCACAGGATCAACGACTTTTAATTCTTCTGGTGTTGTAGCACTTGTAATTCTTTCATCTTCTGGAGCATCTCGTAGTAGTTGTTTTCTTTTTTCTATATCGTTTTTCAATGTAACATTCTGTGCTTCTGTAGCTTTAAGATAATCTACATCTAAAGAAACAAAATAAGGCTCTCTATCTGCACGAATTTTTTCTTTCCATATCTCTTTAGCTTTATTTATATTAATATTAATTTGCATACTAACCTCCATAGCCTAATCTAAAGAACTCGTCTGCCCCTATACCGAAACCTTCAGGATCAGTAAAGTCAGCTTCCCAAGCACTGCGAAAAGTTCTATCTGTAGGAACATCTGTATGTTCTATAATTCTATAAGGTTTGCCTTTAGGAACATCCTTAAGAGCAATTTCCTCTATTGTATATTTTGTATTTGGAGATGGGATAACAATCGCAACTCCATCATCATCATTTGGATAAATTATTCTTTTCATTTTTTCTCCTTACTCGAAAATTAATACGTCCATAGCACCCATATCTGCATAAGCTATCGCACCATAATTTTCTAGACCATAAATATCAACACTACTTGTACTTTTACTATTGGGCCAAACTGAACATATATCACCATCGACATTAATACCAGCAGATGTTACAACGACGTAACTAGCAGATTCCATGTTATTTTCAAAACTAAGTTTATATTGACCGGCATATGAAAAACCCGAATCAGTTACACTACTAACATTGAAAGATCTAACGATAAAAGGACTTACCGAGTTATAAGTCCCACCACCAAAGTAACACCAAGCCTTTGCCTGTCTTGCGTTTTCACTTGTTTCTCTTGCTCTTGTCATCTTGTATACCTCACTATTACTATGCCGCTACCACCAGATCCACCAGTATAACCAGAAGAACCGCCTCCTCCACCGCCAGTATTAGCAGCTCCAGCTGCACCTAAATGTGGAGAAATGTCACTAGCTCCACCAAGGCCACCACCTCCAAGCCCACCAACACCTCTATTAGCAGTAGTATACGATTGTGTTTCCCCCGGCCCTCTACCAGAACCGCCTCCTCCACCACCAGCATAATAAGTGTTTGTCCCACTTATGTTGTACTGTAGACCAATCCCACCATTTGGGTCTGTACCGGAATTTTCGGAACCATTCTTGCTAGGAGAGTAGCCACCTGTTCCAGCCGCACCAGCACCACCGCCACCACCTGTATTTCTAGGATCATTGGTGTTAAGGTTTCCAGTTCTACCTCCAGAATTACCCTGACCAGAAGTTCCCGCACCAGCTGTTGGATTATTGCTATTAGAATTATAAGCAGAACCTCCACCAGAGCCACCAGAGCCACCATTTCTACTATGACCAGAATTAGCACTTCCTCCTTTACCACCACCAATAGCTGTTAGAGAAACAGAAGGGCCAATAAATGAAGAAGATGCTCCTTGAGTTACTTGAGAGCCTCCATCGCCTACTGTAATATTAAATGTTCCTCCTCCTACCACTTGAGCAGATTCATAAACTAAACCGCCAGCTCCTCCACCACCTCCTCTATGCGAACCTCCACCGCCACCTCCAGCAACAATTAATATTTGCATAGTTTTAGACCCAGTAACGGTAAATGTTCCACTAGACGTAAAGGTATGAATATTATCACTACCATCAGTGGTTACTGTTCCCCCCAAAGCAGAGAAGTCTTGCTCTGTAGCGAGTAAAGATTTTTTAGGTAGAAAAATCATACGTGATACTCCTGTTGTGCGCTACCGTACCAATTTGTACCGTCTGAATAGAATGTGAGAATATCCATTCTGTTAGCGGTAGTGCTAATTGTTGGAGCAACGTTGTCAGGGAATTTAACACCTGTAAATGTAGCAACAAAGCTACCAGCTCCTGTTTTAAGAAGCATTGTGAAACTTCTACCAGCATCTGCTGTTGGCATTGTAAATGTACAATTACCATTTAATGTATATGTTTGTAAAGTACTATCACTAATATCTATAGTTTGTGCAGTACCAGTATTACCATTATCTGTATGTGTTTCTTTATATCCAGTAACAATTAAGTCTGCATTGACAGTTAAGTTACCTGTCATTGTATCGCCAGTTTTGGAGAGATTAGAACTAGCTACTGTAGCGCCATAAGCTATGTACTCAACAACATCTCCAGAAACTGCTGTGGATGTCAATGTGAACTGAGAACTACTGGTTACGTTATAGTCAGTACCGTCTACCAACTTAACACCATTTAGGAATACAGCCAAGTTAGAGCTAGTAAATGTGTCGCCTGTGTTGAATACGGTTTGATTACTTGTGACAGACACGCTACCTAAAGATGTATTACCAGTAGCACTTGTAGATGCGTTTAGAGCAACGTATTCTATCAAGTCACCATTAGTTGCTGCATTAGCAAGGGTGAATGTTGTTCCACCTCCAGTTTCAGTGAAGTCATAAGAAGAACCTTTGAATAACTTAACACCATTCTGGTATACGTCTAGAGTGTTAGTATTATAACCACCACTAACTGTAAACACTGAAGTGGAAGTAGTGACAACAAATGAACCTCTTATTAAATTGCCAGCCCCACCGCCTCCATTATTATCTACATAGTCTTTTACAGCAGCTGAAGTTGGGAGAGTGGTATCATTGTCGTTTGATGATATTCCTTCTGATTCTGTTATGATTGAAGATGCATTAAAGTCAGTTATATCAATGTTACTAGCGTGATCATACAATATAGTGTTTAGAAAATTAACAATTTCTGGCGATGTGACATCATAAAATCCGGGCCAACACCAATCTAATTTAGAATCACCAGTTGCATCATAGAATAAATAAGTTCTGTGCCTTTGTGTCGTAGTGGATGGTCCCATTCTGAAATCTTGATGATTGGAAAAGTTAATTCTAGCTCCAGTATCTAATCTATAAACACCTCCAACACCAGTACTTGTCGTCACTGGGTCGCTATGAGCATGTATAATTCCAATAGAAACACACCAAACATCCTGTGGCAAGCTTGTTAGACCGGCAGAGTGAAAGTATGGATTTGTACTAGAAACACCAGCCAAGGTTTCAGTTTGACCAGAAGCACTTCCACAACCGTGATAGAAACTACCATTTGTATTAGACCCCACTCGTCTAACATATACAATACTAATATATGTTTTTTCTGGATCTAACCCTTCAATGTCTTTATTCCAACCTCCATCCGCGCCACTATCAGTAGTGTTGTTTCTAGTCTTCCATATCAGACCCCTCATGCTATTTGGCAAATCTCCAAACTCACATGAATTTTCTCCGTTTCCACCGTTTCTGGAAAAATCTCCACCGTAATAGCCAGTTTGACTTTCAGTGCTTTCGGTCCAACCTTCTGATGTAGCGTAATTTAATCCATACCCAACAGCATTTCCAAATGATAAATTTCCAACCCCATCTGTTTGCAATAATTGATTTGCAAGGCCGTCAGACGTTGGTAATGTGTAATCACTATTAATTGTTAGTGATGCTAAATCATAACTACTTTCATATAACTTTAAGGATCTAGATACAACATGAGATGTAACCACACTGCTTATATCAGAAGCAGCGACAATGCCAACATCCCAATTGTCAGCCCAATTGCTAAAGACAAGACCAGAGTGACCGCAGAATAGATTAGAAATAGAGACTTTTGGATATCTCCAAAGACTAGACGCTGCTTGATCTGTTCCATTTTTCCCATCTGAATAATAAGATATCCATATAGCTTTATCACCATTTGCGTCTACACCAAAGCTAACTTTGTATTGATTATCAGTCGGACCATTGCTGTCCATTGTAACTTGGGTTCTAGTCCAATTAGTGGCTTGATATTCATATCCAGCAATCCTAAACTTAGCGACTCTTCCTTGTGTGTTATCTTCGTATTCATAAATATCTAAATCAAAAGCAATCATAGTGCTAGCGTTTTTCACAGGCAGCTTGATCTTTATATAGCCCGTTACTGTAGAAGCAGAACTTCCTCCATACGTGCCACCTCCGGGGTATAAAATATGCACACCGTCATCTGCCTTACCAATACCTCCACCAACTCCAGCGCTTGAAGATGATAAAATATTGCCACCGACTATATGCAGTTTTTCTGTTGGAGAAATCGTAGCAATTCCAAGATTACCACCCACTGCTTGTAATGATAAATTTCTTGCCCAGCTAGTACCGGGATCAACAGCTTGAATAGACGCAATATCATTTGCAGAATCTACTCCTAGTAACATTCCATGTGTTTCTGGACTGCCACCATCACTAATTTTTATAGCATATGTATTTTCAGAACTATATGTAGAATCTTCATAAATATGTAATTTAGTAGCCGGACTATAATTTCCTCCCATGCCAACATTACCACCACCATACCCCATGACTATGTTGTCAGAAGTATAATGATTCAAAGATATGTATTGTCCATTACTGTCTAATATAAGATATTGACTCGCGGAATCAGCTCCAGTTGCTCTAATAGAACTAGCGCCTGATCCTCTACCAAGTAACATTCCATGAGATGTTGTTGGTTCTATTCGCGTTGTACCAGAAACATCTAACGGGTAAGTGGGATTAAGAATATTAATACCAACGTTACCATTACTATACAAAATATTAAAACTAGCCGTATCGTATGCAGGTCCAATCCAATAACGCGACAATACATCATCAGTACCATACCATCCATATCCACCACTGTTTGTACCGGATGACCCCAAAGCATCATGGGAAAATTCCCAGCCACCAGTACTTGCTTTTTTTGAAGTAACTATATTACCGTCAGTAGATATTGTTACAGGTCGGTTGCTATCAACTAATATGTCTCCTCCAGACACATGCAATTTTTTAGATGGCGAGGTAGTTCCGATACCAACGTTAGTGCCATTGTCATAAATAATTCCAGTACCAAGCACAGTAGAACTAGTCCAACGGGCAGCATAGCTTGAAGCACCAGTTCCAGTAATCCCGCCACCGCCACTAACCCCGCTCCAAGCAACCTGATTAGAGCCAGAATAAACAAGACTATCACCAACATTTCCAGCTCCAGTAGGAAACGTATATTGACCGTTAACATTTATTTCATCTGCACTAAAATCCCCATTAACGTCTAGCTTAAAAAGCGGCGAGGAGGTTCCAATCCCCATGTTACCATTTTTATCAATCCTAACTCGTTCAACAGCGGCAGCGGCATCTGCCGCAGATGTAGAGAAAACCAGTGCGGCTGGATTTGAAGAGCTAGTGAACGCTCCTTCAGCTACAGAATTCATTGAGCCGACTATATAGGTAGATGCTGCACCGTCAGACTCTGCCGGAACAGCGTAGTTAATTCTACCTATTATATCGCCAGCGGTAATGACATTATCACCACCAGCGTTCTGTAATGTTAAACTATACATATTACATTATATACCAATTTGATCCATCGCTACAAAATCTTAAAGTTTCATATATGTGATACAGTTGAAAGCTAGTAGATCCATCTATTGTATCAGATCCTTTTCTTTCAATAGTCACAGTATTGCTGCTACTGTCTACTCTCTTGACAGTAAAAATTCTTCCTTCGTCTCCGTTTTCTGGTAACTTGACTGTGACATTTCCAAAGACAGCATTGACTAAAGTAACATCATGATCCAATGGGTCTTTACTGGACGTAACAGTTTCTACACTTCTGTGTCTTTGAGTCTCAGTAATACCACCGTTTTTAACTCTTACAGCGCCAGTACCATTAGTGTTACTTAACTCAACAGTAGTATCATCTACAGTTACTTCTACTTCATCAGCATTAACTGTAATACCATCACCACCAATAACATCAAGAGTGTGCGAACCAGTAATAGCTCCACCACCCACCATCCCAGCACCACCATTAATTTGAATGTTACCATGATTAATATGTTCGTTGGCAACAAAGTTTAGCAACAAGTCATGATTAATTTCATTATGGTCGAGGCCAAAATCAATCTCATTGGCTGAAGAATTTACTGTAATGTTTATTCCTGAACCAGCATCGAATTCAAGAGTCTCACCGTCTGAAATAATTTGAGTGTTATTTGTATCACTGATTGTGAAAGAACTCATAGCTCCAAGGCCACTAACAAAATTAGTCCTATTGATTTTCTTCAACGCACTGGCTGAATCATCATAAAGTAAAATGTAGTCATCCGTAGATCCATCGTGAGCGCCACTATATTCAGTTTGACCAGTAATAGCGGTTGTATCTAAGGACACAGGAAGAGAAATATTGGTGCTGCCATCTAAAGCCACAGCAGAGTTTGTCGTAACCTGTCCTGTAAGCGTAATATCTATAGAATTTTCCCACTTACTAGCCGTATCTGCATTACCAACAACATCACCAGTAAACACAGCGTCTGAACCACTAGTTCCATTTTCAAGGATCTTACTGGTTCCATTACCGGCGTATATGTCTCCCATAAAATTAGCTTCAATCATACCAGTAGAACCGCTGACAGTTTCACTGCTAATTGTTGCGTCAGGAACAAAAGTAAAGCGACCAGTACTGTCATCAAAACCAAAGAAACCAGTTTTGGCAGTAGTGTCATAATAATTAAACGACACACCGCGATCTTTATTATCATCAGCAGTAGGAGTTCCACTACCAAGAACAATGATAGGATCTTCTACAGTAATTGTTGTAGAGTTAACAGTAGTAGTCGTTCCATGAACTGTTAAGTCTCCGTCAACGACAACATCGCCTTGGGCTGCTATATCGCCACCAACGCTAAAGTCTAAGTCAACTGCAAGATCATATTTGAGGCTAACATCTCCGTTAGATGCAATAGTTATTGCGTCTTCAGTTGTTACACTGCCAATCTGACCACCATCATCGACGGTTAAATTGCTAGCGTGTAAAACTCCACCACCAATTGTGAAATTAGTGCTGGAATCATATACCGGATCAGCGGTACTAGTTCCGAAAAACAAGATACCGCTAGGATTTCTTTCGTGTGGTCTATATGCCATTTTTTTGTCTCCATATCGTGCGGGTTACTAATATTATATACACTATAAAATATGCCAATCATCTCCGTCTGAGAAGCAAGAAATTGACTCATTTTTATGATGTAATGTGTGTAAAGTTGTACTGTCTAAATTATCTAAAACCTGTGGTGTAATAAAACATTTATATTGACTTGATGTAAATTTAAAGGTAACTGTCTTCCCCTCCATAGCAGAGGCAAAAGGTAAGGTAACTGATATGTCACCAGATAAAACTGTTATGATTACGACATCAACAGTAGTTGCTAGCCCTTGAGTTGTATTAATGCTAATGTGAGATCTAGTAGAATCTCCCCCTCCATTGTCACCACCAGAGGATGCTGTTGCTTGAGTTGTACCATCTGGAAATTTAACTCCAGCGTAAGAAGAATCAAAAGATTTAATAAATCCAGACTCATCTAGTATAGAGTGTTTAGCAGCTGGGTATGTGACAAAAACTGTTGACACACCCTCTAGGTTTATTTTGTTAGTGCCATCACTACTGACGAGAACTAAGTCTCTAGATAAACTGTCTGTGGAGCTATTATATGTACCAAGCCCTATCTCGAATTCAGTAAATGTTTCTATAGAATAGTACGTGGAGTTGCCATCTCCAATCGCTATTGCAAACGATTGAAAGCTAGGCAGCGTACTGTTAAAAACTACGTCGCCAGTTCCAGTTGTAACAGAGGTTTGTTTTACTCTATCTGCTAATTTGAACATTTAGTCTGTTTTCTTTCTGCTCTAGCTATAGCAAGATCTATTAATTTACTACCAAAAAATTTGACAAAGGGTAATTTTCTTTTTTTAGCTTCATAAGCCAACCAAGATAATATAAGATCCTTATTTTCTCTACACCATTGAGTTCCATTATCATTCATGATTTTGGCTTTTTGATTACATGAGCAGTTGGGACTAGCTTTAATATTCATATATGATAACATTTTTTTTAATTCATAACCAGCGCCAAATTCTTCTTCTTTAATTATGTCCTTATTATTTCTAGGATGATCAGGAACTTGAACTATATGATTACTTTTAGGATGCGGATACAGTTTATGTTCAACGTCAATAATCCATAAATCATCAAGTTGATCTACAACACATCCCATGACTTCCTCTAAAGTGTAGCCTCTTTGTAAGCATCTTTCTTTTAAGAACTCTGATTTAACAGTAAGTAATTTCATTTTAAAATCCTATCCAGTATGAGCCGAAGTTGGTGGGTCAAATTCTCCATCGTATATAATTGCTGCACTTAATCTTACGTCATCATAATAAGCACAGTGAGAGTATGCCGAGTTAATTGGATCGTCGTATTCTAGGCTGTAATGATCAATGCCTAAAGTAAATGTTCCATAACCTAAAGCTGGGTCATAATCACTTCCTAAATATGAATATTTATCGTTAGGAATTGTTTGGATGCCATGAAAAAAGTCGTTACCTCCCACTCCATCATGTTTAACAGTTATATGTAGAGTAGGATTGTGCGTAAACACTTCTGCTCCGTCTAGGTACATAGTTACAAAGTTGGAACCTTCAGCATCTACAGATAGTGCTATATGATGCCAATCTTCATCATTTAAATATACTGAAGTTGGTATAGAATACGAATCCATGCCTCTGAAAGAGATGCCATGAGATGTGGGCCTATTGCCAAACGAAGCTAAAAATTCATTTGGTGTCTCTGGATTAATTATATTGTAGTAAGGACTTTGTACATGCCGAAATATTGTTTCTACCTCTCTAGGAACTGCGTCATTAGGAGCAGAGGGGTCAATACGTCTTAAATCCTTAACGCTAGTATGATCATTATAAATAAGCCTAAACCCAAGACTTGGAACATATTGTCCTTTAATGCTAAACTTAGTATATGCATGTCTCTCATCATCATAAGGAATCAAAGTATTATATATGCTTGAGCCATCACCCCTACCAGTATCACCTGTGTGGGAGTAAGAATAAGACTCGTTTCCATTAAATGGGAAAGTTGAAGTAAAATCCTTTGTGTGCGCACAAATCAATTCACATAGATTGACTATATCAAACTGGCTGTCACTCTCCCAATCGCTTTGATAATTTTCGCTTAACTTGAACCAAAACTCAAAAGTGAAAGCAGTTTTTCCATCTTTGTGTAAAGGAACAGGGGGGGCAAGAATCTCCTCAGAGTAACCTTGATCATATATCTGTACTCCTTCAAGATATTTCCAGCCATATATGTAAGAATAATATTCATCATTTTCATAGTACTGTTCACGATAATTATCTTTTGGGCAAGCAAATTCGTATTCAGAAAGATAAAGTCCAGAATTTCCGAACTTAGAAACGTTAAGATTATAATCTGTAAAGCCACCAACATAATCTTCTGACGATGTAAGCCCGCCGTCGCCAGTGATAAGTCTCGCTGGAAGATTTCTAGGTCCAACATCTTCTGTTATTTGACTTCCACTAGGCCAGTACGGATAAAAGCTTCTAGTTACTTCCTGACCATTTTCTAAATTTGTAATATTGAGATACGAACTGTCATCCTCATCTAGTAACCTCCAAGATTCAAAGTTGTATATAAATACAGTATTAGGATTGTAAAAACCATAAACTCCAGTATTATAAATACTGTCAACTACAATAGGGACTCCCTCCACAGTATGGTGAATGACTTCAAATTTTGTAATCGCAGCTACCTTTAACTCGTAATCTCCAGAAGGTACAGTGTCAGAAGTTTTAAAACTAAGAAGATTATTAGTTTTAATAGGGTCTGTGAAATCACCATCTGGTAATAATCTATAGGAAAATACATAATCACTTACAGGACAAAAGCCATCATCTAAAGGCGAGTACCAAGAACCGCTCATCTCTACAAAAGAATTGGGTTCACCATCCAGCAAAGTGTAAGATACTCCAGTTGGCGCAGAGGGTGGAAAGGCCATTAAGGAATAACCAGTTGCAGCTACACTGTTACCAACCTCGTTTACACCTTCAACAGTAAATTCATATTGTTCACAACTCGAAAAAGGTCCAGTAATTGAAACGCTAGTTTCAACGTCTGAATAAGTATCAGTTACGTAATCTTGGTTGGAACCACTAGGTCTGTATTTAATTACATGAGAAAGTAAAGGCTGGTCTGGACTTGAAAATGCTTCCCAATCCAAATTATAACCTCTGCCTGAAGATGTTCTAAAAGGAAAAAGACTGAAATTCAAAATAGTGGGTGGATCATTGGCAACCGTTTTACCAAGAACAGAGTTATGACCAAGTACACTTGAGCCTTTTATTCCAAAATAATTTTTAGAAAAAACAGAATATTGTATATTAACACCGTCATATTCAAAAGATACAGGTTGGAAATAACTAGTAACAGAAGGTTCAACGCCAGTATTAACAATAGTGGTTTCATCGTCCCAAAACTTACCCCCATCAGGGAGTTTGCCAACAATGTGGTATCCTGTTATGTCTGAGTTTCCATCATAAACAGGCGGCTCCCAAGACAAAAATACTTTTCTGAAATCTCCACTAGATTCTACATTTGTCACAGCGTTGGGTGGTTCAAAGTATTTAGGAGCAAGGGTCGTAGTCGTAGTTGTAGTAGGGTCAGGGAAATCAAAGAAAATAGAATCACTATATATTTTATTAGGTTCAATTAACAAAAGTCTGTAATAATAATCTTTTTCTTTTGGCTCTCTAATAAATACTGTCTTATTAGATAGAGACTCTTGCAAGTCCGTATGCCTAACCCAATCTGTTCCTTCTTCTTTTCTTTCCCACCAATATGTAAATGATGAGCCTCCAATAATACTTATATCAGATTCTACTCTATAATAATCAATATCATCTGATGTCTTAATAGTCGGCTGTCTATCTATTATTGTTCTATTTACAACTACTGGTGCAGGAGTAGTTGTTGTAATAGGATCTGGAGGAACAACGTAAAAATCAGTCAAAGGGAGACATAGGACATCATATCCACTAACAGATACATTTTCTGGAAGGTGATCACAACAAGGATTAGAACCAGAGTCGCATAGGCTATTAAACTCTATTCTTAAAGATAAGCCCTCTAAATTAATAGAAGGAGAACACGGCTCCAATATTATAGATGGATACTCGTACAAACTGTCTGATGGCATGATTGAAATATCATCTAGACGACCAATAATTTTTTGGGCGAGAAGAGTATTATTTTTAGTTTCATATATCTTAACTTGTATAGAATTCTCAACTATCCAAGGTCCACAAGTGCCAGACTCTTGGTCGCAATATATAACATATTTATCTACAGATATGTTTTTTGTTATTTCAGAAGAAGCCGTTGTGAATGATGAGCCTGCTGATATCTGCACAGCTTGATTGTGGATTAAAGGATAGTCAATATTACTAGAATCAGAAATTAATCCAATTCTAAGACTTGCGGGAATTCTTATGTTTCCGCAAATAACTTCTGAAAATGATGTTTTAAAATGTTTCATATTTACGGCAATGGGTTTGGAGGATAACTAGAGAAATCATAACAACTAACTGCTGCCAATGTTCTAATGGCTATTTTAGTAAGACAAGAAACACCAGAAGTATTTGAAGTTCCATCTTCGCAATCTACAAATGCTTCTGTTGGCATTGCTGGACATTGATTAGCATATTGCGCATCTATATCTATCTTGAGACTTTCAGTAGATCTTGAACCAGCTTCTTCTCCAGTTATTACACTAAATACCCTTCTTATGATATCGTCTTGACTCAAATCAGTACAACAAGTATCGAATTTTATAGTATTTGAAGATGATTGAAGGTTAGGCGTACACACACCATCAACTTTATGGCAAACTAAAGTTTGTTCACACAAGACTAATATCAAATCGTCACAAGGCTCTTCTGTAGTTGTTGGTGGAGGAGGTGGTGGTGGCTCCGGTGGTGGTGGAACTGTTGTTGTTAGAATTGGAGCGCCGTCGATTCTTACATATATTGTATTACCACCCTCTGGCATTTCTGGTAATCCTATTTTTATAGGAAGAGGATTTGGGACGGAATTAGAACCACAAGAGGGTTTACCATAATTTACTTTTATGCCCTCTGCTCCCATGTCAAAACTATGATCATTATTTGAGCAATAATAATATTGATTTAATTGTTTAATATCTTCTTTTATGTCATCTTGCAAGCAGGATATAAACTGATTTGTTTCATTATTTTTAGGTATTTCACTAAAAGAATCATCTGTAACAGTAAGTATTGGAACATGATCTTCCCTGTATTCTAAATTATCATCAATGCTGTTGTACGTCATATGGTTATTACTAGTGCAGTCGTTACTGTTTTTTGTAGAACCCGTACCCACTGGACCAATGTAAGTATATTCATATGTATTATCTAATTCTTGGTCATAAGGATTTATAACCAAATCTTTATACCTAAACACAGTTTGGTATGACATGTTTTTGAAAATAATCTTGTACGTAAATTTAGGAGGTAGAGTAGTAGTAGGCTTAGGTCTAAGATTTCCATCAATATAGATTATCGCAGAGCCTCCATCATTTGGCATTATAAAATTATTTATCTTTGCAGAAGTGGCAGTAAGAATCTCCATAGACAGTGATGAATTAGCTGGTATAAATGTAAACGACAAGGGACCATCTAATTCAAAAGAGCTATCATCAATTGTGATGCTTATGTTTTGTTTTGGTAAATCTTTTACTTCACTGCCTTCAGCTTTCGTTATAAATCTTTCTGATCTATTATTTTCTGAACCAGACAAAGAAGTTCCATCGACTCTGTTTACAATATAAAATCTAAATGTAGCATCTTCAGGAACTGGAGCGGGCGTAGTTCCTAGAATAAAAGTAGCTTCTATTTCATCATCTAACATAGAAATTTTTTCGTCTTTAGAATATGTTAGCAAGATAAAGCATTTATATTTCTCACATGTCGAACAAGGTCTAGCGTCTGGATTAAAAGAAAGAATTTTAGGACTGTTACCACTTTTTACAACTCCGCTACCAGCTACTCCTTGTACAATAGGTTCTAAATGAAAACGAACATCACCGTTCTCATAGTCTGGATATGTATCTTTATAGTCAAGATTTTTAATCTCATCATAATGTTGAACTGGACCTATATCACCACTTGCTATATAGATGCTACCCCAATCAGCATTAGTAGTAGTTAAATCTATATCTCCACCACAATAGTTATCGGGCCGAGATAAACTTTCAGTTGAAGCTTTTATTTCCCAGTTTAAAGACCCCGGCTCATTTACCTGAATCCACAATACAGCATTCTCACAGTGACCACCAGACAGTTTAGCTACAAAAGGGTTTTCATAAGTTCCTTCTCCAGAGACACTCCAAGGAGTCCTGACTGAAACTCCAGCAGGTCTATCCCATAAGTCTTTACAATCTGAATAGTAGCTCCATATTGGTTTCTTGTCAGTAATTGGAAGAGAAATAGGAGCAGAACAATCAGCTAACAAAAGAGAGAAATATTTATAAAAATCTTCAAATCTTTTCTCTTTAAAGAAATCAGAATATTTAATTTTCAGGTTATAACGAGATGCGTTAGAAGGATTTTTAATTAAATATAATTCGTTATCAATCATTTCAAAAAGGTTAGCATGTTGACCAGTTAAAGTTTTTAGATGAGGACCACAGTATTCGTCTTCTCTTAATGTTGCTACTTTAAACCTAATGTCTTTTTCAAGAACTGGTGCTACCGTGGTTGTAGTTGTTGTAGTGGTTTCTAAAACTTCTTTCGGATCTACATACCAATAAACTTCTGTTTCTGTAGAAAATGAATCATTACTAGGTTCTACATTTGGTTTAGTTCTGGTTATATCTGAAAAGATAGCATTATAAGCAGTTGTATAGTATGCTCCTTGAGACCCCACCGTATTAAAATATGTAAAACTATCGGACAGGCCGTTACTCATGCTATCGTCTTCAACGTTTTTGCTATATATAGATCTTACAGGTTTTTCTAAATCTATAAAATCGTCGAAATCAAAAGGAGATAAAGTGAATAAGCCATCGGTATAATCTGCCTCATCTTGAGATGGGAATGTACCATCTGCATGAAAAGAGAAAGATCTTTTACTAGGGTTATTAATAGACTGCATGAAATGAAACCATTCGCACAGAACCAAGCCTTTACCATTTTCTAAAACTTCGTGCATAATTCTTTGTTGAACTATGTCAGGCATCCAGCCGCCTTCTCGCGGGTTATAACTTGGGAATAGTAAATAGACAGAACCTTTGTCAGATGCCTCATTAGGATTATCGAATATTGGTTGATACTCATACCAAGGTAAAATTTTATTAACAGTAAATCCCATGCTAGTACACAACGATTCTATATTAGTATTAAACAATTCGTTCTCTGTGTCGAAGTATGTTATCTTCTTACCTTTATCGTTATTGGACCAGAGTATCATATTTTTTATTAATCTAGCAGTATTTCTTCTTTGTAAATCAACAACGTGCAAAGCTTTTGAAAAAGCGCAGACCCTCCCTCTAGGTCTTCTACAACCATTGCCATCAACTTTGTAATGTTTTGTTCCAGCCACGCCAATATTTCTAATCATAATAAAACCTATAACCTAATCTTCTTCTTCTATGTCTACCCTGCTGACAGTAAAAACTTCCGAAAAGTCAAAACTTCTTTGACCTACCGTTGTGCCGGTTTCGTTTGTAGATATAACCCATGTCTTCATAATTTCTGGCAATTCTCTAAAATTACCAGTACCTTGGTCTAACATATGCTGTTCGTGCCTCGACAAGTCACTGTCTGCGTTAGCAGTTGGTGGTCTTATTGCAATATGCTGACCGGGAACTATTAAGTCTAACCAGTGTTCGTGACCATGACCGTCATGACCATGTGGTGATCTACCCGATATAAACTGCTTTTTAAAGTCTGCAAAAGTGACGTTTTGATATCGTTCCACTTGTGGGTCGTCGTTCTCGTACATTTGTACCGTAAAGGAAAATCTAGGAGGAACATAGTCTCCGTAAACAACCTCTATCTGTGGTGTCCCATCAGGGTTGAGTAATGGATTACCATCATCGTCTAAAATAGGCTCTTCTGTAAAAGTGTGATATCCTTCACTGACCAGTTTAGTTTCTTTGATGTAAGTTATTAAATCTACTTGAGAATTGCTACCACTTGCTACATACGTACCCGAGTACCCTCTTTCTTGTATCGACCTTATTGTTTTTTCGGGGTCAATAAGGCTATATGGTTGGTTAGTTGCTAAAGCAAATTGTTCGTTAATATATCTTCCATTATTGCAACCATTCCCAGCAGTATAAGAGAATGTTAATTTGTTAGTATCAATCTTAACATCATAAGCAATAGGCCAATCTCCCGCATAATTATAATTTAAATCTTCAGGTTCTATAGTGATAAAATATTCATCTCCAGTTTGAGATATTAATATGTCACCATTTTCATGAAAACACCTTGAGTCTTGTCCTTTAATTTGCCAATTTTGAACGCCTAAATCTTCCCAAGTCCAATCTGATTCAAGTCCGGGTTCTGCACGGTTATAAAGGTGTCCTTGAATTTTAACTACTATTGACAAGGTATAACTTTTTGTTATTTTAAAACCTCTGCCAAACATTGGTATACCAACGCACTCTCCCTCATCATTACAAGAGTTAGCGCCAGATCCATTAAACCTAGGTGGTGGGTTTAAAGCTTCACCTCTATTATATTTTTGAATACATGTCCACCATGTGCGATCTACATTTTCTTCATCAGGAATAGGGCCACCGTCTGAATCTATTCCAGCAGTTGCACCTTCTGGTTTCCAGCTGTCAATATCATAATATAATTCATTTTCGTTATCATACCAATAATTAGGCCAATCGCTTAAAAACTCTCCATTATGTTTCCATCTTAAAGCAACATAGTGGCAACTAAAAACTTCGCCTAAGTCTCCCGGTACTTGATAAACGAATTCTACAATCACAACATTTATTAGCTGCTCATCTGTAGGGTCATCATCATAATATCCCTTTAGTACATCAGAACTAGTAGTGCCATAACAATTCACCCAGACTGTACCTGCACAAGTTTTCCATTTGTCACTCCCTTCAGAAGGAAGAGTAGAAATATTTGCACCTCGCAAATTAACAATATCTTTAAAGTTAGGTATAGTAGTTTCTTGAGGAGACCAAAGAGCGGAAGAATGTCTTATAGTTGCATAAGATCTTAAATAATATTCTTCATTATTAATTATCTTTACATCATCCCCGAAATGGCTACTTCCAAAACCATTTTTACCCAATGTTACGGAGCCGCCATAATATCCAATGTATCTAGAAGGAGGTACTGCTCCTTCAGCTTCATCCTCTGGATCTGCTCGAAATGTTGTTTCCACAGGGGAAGTAGTTTTGTAGTACACGCCTTCGGGATCATAAAGCCCTATTTGTAATTTAAACTTCTCAAAATTAGCTGGTGGATATTTCGCAACGAGTGAAGTTCCAAGGTTTCCGTTGGCATCATAATAATCCACATAAGATTTTCCAGTAACATTCTCCATTATAAAGTCTTTACAAGTTGGAGCCGCTGGACCGTAGTAATGATTACACTCCCAAGGTACTGGTATTAGTTCGGGACTAGCAGTCGTGGTTGTAGTTGTTGTAGTAGTAGTAGTCGTAGTGGTAGTAGTAGTGGTTGTTGTTGTTGTCGTTGTAAAAATTGGCGCAGATGTTGTTGTTGGCCTTACACATACATACAATCTTTCTTCTATGTCATTTTCTAAATCGCTGTTAAGAGCTTCACCACAAATATCATAAGAAATAAATGAATCCATAAGCAGCACTTCTTCTACAATGTCTTCTTCGGGAATAGTCGAATCCCCATCGTCATTATAAACTTGGTGATTAACCCATAGAAAAGAATTAACGTTTTCTTCATCTACTTTGTAATAACCTATATCATTACTATCAATAGATAATAAGTAATCTGTTGGACAATCTAAACAAAATGGAACTTTAATTTTTTTACCTTGTCGTAAAGAATCTTCATCATATATACAATACATTTTAACTTCCAAGCCACCTTTACCAGTAAGCCCACTAACTTTCTTGGTAAGCCCTAGAGAGTTTGTGACCTCAAAAGTAAATTCCCAAAATTCAATTGTTGCGTCTGGAGAGCTGCCCGGAGGACTTCCCGGTGGTGGAGGATCTGGAGCATAAAAAGTTGGTTGTTCTATCGAGCATGGACTTGGGACATCTGGCCCTATTGTTTCTTCACGAGCCAATTCTCCAAATAACAATCGCCAATCTTTATCGTATTGATATCCATACGGCATATCAGTGTCTGCTGATCTTCTAACTAAAGTTAATTCCATTTCATTTGAATATCTTCCATCACTGGAAGGACAAAGTGTTACAGGAGTACTAGTGGGTTTAAGACCTTTCTTCGGAGTACCATCTGGGCCAGATTCTCCGGGCCAAGATGGAGGCCATTTTCTAAGCGGATACCTTGCTACAAACTCAGCATAGGTAATGGGCCTATAAGTAAAACACCCAGACTTTCCAAGAGTCAGTGCTGGCTCTATTGTAACGAGATAGTGTCCCTGCATATAACTAACCATAGTCTCTTCGTCTATGTCAACATTAGAAGCATTTAAAATTTCTTCAGGCATTGACCACTCTCCTACATTGTAGGAGATTTTTTTAATTGAAGGCTGATCATCATGTATACAGATTCCTTCTTCATACATACTCCAGTTACCAGCGCCTCTTTTTACTAAACCCTTGGGTTTGTATTGCAACCAGTTAGGTACTGCTGAGTACAAGGATCTACAATCATCAGAACAAAGTAACGACATGCTTCCAGAATCTGGGAATTTTTCTGGAAAAGTCCAAATCCAAACTCTGTGTTTTGCTGATCGAACATCTGTGTCAGTAATAACTTGAAATTCAATGAAAGAATTTTCAAACCCATAAGTTGGAATATATATCTCTCCGTCAGGTAAAGTTCCTCCAACAGACCCCGCAGAACTTTCAACAACATAAGAAGTAGCATTTAATGTTAACGATCCCACATCTAAATTACTTAAATCTATACTTACTTTTTGATCACTACTGTTTGACCCTAAGTCAACTTTTAATTGAGGATCTATTGGCACAAAATTAAAAACGCCAAGCTGACTAGTCATTCTACGGTAGGGATCTCCCGCAACTGCATACATATACTGCCCCTTTATAACAACTGCATATTGGTATCGACCGGGAGTTGTTATTGTGTGAGAATGAAGGCCGTCATCAAAAAATCTTCCACCTTCGCTATAGTCAACAGCAATATATATACCGCCTTCTGTACATTTATATTCATGGTATGGATGAGCTGCTACAGGGGTTATATATAGCTCATACTGGTTCACATTCCCTATACTTTGATTTATAAGTTTAAAGGGAAGAACTGACCCTTCTCCTTTATACCAAAAATTAAGATCTGGAGCTACATCTCTATAAAACTCTGTATCCGTATCGTCAACTCCACTAACAATAAGTTGACCATTCTCAGTAATTATAAAATTTAAACCTACAATTGGATCAACTGTGGTTTTACTTTTTTCAGAATAAAAAGTTTTATTTTTAACTTGAGCAAATATTACATGCTCTCCAGCATAAGTATTCTCAAGAACTATTCTGTCTGAATCTTGATGTGTTCGTGGGTCTATTATCATAGATTTTAAAGAACTAGGATTGTAACCTAAACTTGGAACGTATCCACTTGAACCTTCTAAAACTGCTGCATAAAGAATTTTTATTTCTGTAATCTCATCTAACTCTTGTTCCCAGAATTCAGAAGACCATCCAGTTTGATTACTCAAAGAAAGAGAAAATTCTATACGACCTTGCTTTCCAATCGGATTAACAAACTCTGGGCGGGCTGGTCTCCGGGGAGGAGGGGCTACTGCAAATAATTCTCTTGCATCACTCTTAAACTCATGCGTATTAACATTATTAGCAGTGGAATATGCAGTGATTAAAAATGTTGAATTAGGTTCAAACATAAAAATATTATTTATAATTGTTTCATCATTTTCGTCTAATACAAATCCGTAAACATCACGATTCAGATCTTTCTGTTTTTGTGCAACGCTGGCAGGTGTAGCCCAAAAACTTTGTACAGCAAAATACTCTATGATTTCGCCAACCCTTTTTATTTTTTGTATAGTAAAGCGAAAAAATTTGCTATTCTCTGGATCTGCATGATTTAATTTAATTTTCGCTGACTTAAAATCTCTAAAATTAAATACTACAGCTGGTTGTGCTAAGGGGTGTTTTCGAGATAAACCATCTCCAACAGGAGGAGGGCCAATAGAACACTCCTCTTCTTTAGTTAAAATCGTTTTGACTACTGACTTGCTACTGTATTCTAAATCATCGCCTTCAACGTAGGCAGATATCATAAGCGTATATCTACCAAAGCCTCTTATCTCAAAAGTTGTTACATATGTAGGTGTAGGATATCTAGGATCATAGTCACCGTAATTAATTGTAGACTTTTGAACCTCGCCGTCTTCATTTGAAAAATAAAGTTTATATCCTATAGTTCTACCTTCCGCAGACCCCAATTCAAAATCTTCAATATTAAGAGAGTCTTCAAATACAACAGTGGCTTCACAGTCATGAACCCCAAGTCCAACTCTTCTTGGAGGTAAAAGCTCTGGGGTTGTAGGAAAATCGTTGTAATATGTGGTACAAGTAGGATCTCCTATAACTCCTTCTGGGCTTAAAGGAAACACACAGAAACAGAAAGCGCCAGTAACGTTTTGATGTTCTGGCCTTGGTTGTAATTCTATACGAGGAATGTTAGTAAAAAACTGATAGTCGTAACTTGCTTCTAGTATTGAGGGGCAAGAATTTGGATTGCCATTACTATCCGTTGGAGTGTCATCTCCTTCTTTAGCGCCGGGGATAAAATTACAAGTTATTATAAAACCACCATCTTTATGATTAGGAGTATAAGGCGGTGGCAAAGGCCAATCATCATCTGGTTGAGATGGAGGTCCACTGGTAGTAGTAGCAATAGTAGTATTAGTCGGAGGCGTGGGCGTAAAACTTAAAATTATAGGCCCATTAGTTGGAGGGTTAGGATCGGGATATGGAACACTTCCAGTTGGTGGAGCAGGGCCGCAATTTATGATTCCACCCTGCGGTCCTTGTGGTCTTTCTTCAGGAGGAAAATTTTTAGGAGAAGGATTTGGATTAAATCCATCAGGATAATAATAAAACATACAACAACCAACGACATAATCTAAATCTGGATCAAAAGAATCAACAGGAAAACCACAACCAATAGTGAAACTATTTTCTTTTTTATTAATTCTATCTTCTGGAATTGGTATGCAAACGGTAGGTATGTCGCTAGTACCTTCACAGTTTGTAAACAAAATAACACCTATAGCATCTTGATCCCAAGTTCCGTCAAAGTTTATTGCTATGCTTGAAGTAGGTGATGCTATATTATTTTCCCAAGAGTGCGAACTGTAAGATGGTACACCGCTATATATTGAAGAAGGTTCACAGAATGCTATTTCTTCTCCTGATCCAGATTCTCCATAAGATAAATATCCAAGACGACTTGTACTAAATACATTCCAAACTTTTATTAACATTTGAACAATAGTATTACTAGATACATTTATTTCACAATTAAAAATTCTAACAGTGTTTCTTTCTCCTCTAGAAACTCGGAAATTAAATGTATGAGAACCAATTTCTATATAGACTTCTCTAGCGTGTTCTACATCGTCTACATCAAATGACAATTCTATAAATCCACATAAACCATCACCTCCATCTTTAACAATTAAATTTTTAAGATAAGGTATTTTATTTTCTACTTTGAGTCTAGGGTCAATAATCAAACATTTTGTTTCTTTTTCTTTAAATACTGGAACTCCATTGTTCATAATACCACATTGAATTATTACCGTATCTCCAGATTTTACTATACCACCACTACAATTTATCATTGAACATTGACTAGGAGCCGGTATTGGATCGCTCCACTCCCCTTCGTCACCAACCTTAAATCTTAACACACAATCAATGTGTAGCTTGTCAAGACAAATATCTATATTTATTAATCTAGGATCATAGGTCGCTGATACTATTTCAGGAATAAGGTCAAGATCTACTACAGGTACTCTAACAATATCTCCTCGCAAAAAAGAAGTATTATCATTTTCACTAGTAATTGCTATCCTGAAATCATAGGTATCGTAAGGTAGTCTAAAAGTTTTAAAAGTTTTATATCTATCTGATAAAACATAGGAAGACATGGAAAATTGTGTTTCACTAGCTTTTTTATATTCTATATAATAGTAAGTTTTGATACCATCTTGATTTGGTGGGTTCCATATTAGGGTTACTTCATTATCGCAGACTTGTGCATATTCTATTTTTAAAGGTGTAACCTTTGTGTCAACATCGTATAGCCTAGGGCTGTCTTTTAAGTATTTTAAAATTATTTTACCGCTACCGCCATAACCTGCATTAGAAGATTTTGTTACGTCTAGTTCAGAATTGCCAGCTCCTCCAGAACCAGTATTAGCTTCTCCATTAACAGAAAGATACGAACCTCCTCCACCTTGACCACCACTTCCAGTTTGTTCTATGCCACTACCACCTCCAGCTCCACCAGCCGCATAATACCTAGCGCTATAGGGATTGGAATCAATATATATTCCATCGCCACCATTGCCGCCCTTCCAAGTACTTTCCGTTAAAGTATCTGAACCTCTAGCACCAGCGCCTCCACCTCCACCACCTCCAGAAAAAACATCATCAGTAGAAACGCCACCATTATTAGTAAAAACATTTAACTGTTGATTATCGTAGTCTCCAGTTGTAGACCTTTGAGAATCAGCACCAGTACCACCATGAGATCCAACGTTTTCAAAATAATCAGGGCCAACATTTTGAGAATCAGAAGGAGATCCTAAGTCTCCGTAAATGCCACCAAAGCCTCCACCATTTGCGTAATTAAAATTAAATGAGGATCTGTTTCCATTCTCCCCAACAGCTCCACCTTGACCAATAAATATAGCATGATTTCCTGTACTAAGAGATGTCACTCCGCTAACAACAGCTCCAGCACCACCGCCACCGCTGGGACCACGCTCGTCTTGTACACCGCCGCCTCCACCTCCACCTATTATAATATATTCAAAATCGAGGCTTGGAGCTGCAAAGTCGTCTGAAGTATAATTTAAAGACATTTCTGTAGATTCATTGAATGACAAATATCTATATTTATTATCTTCTGATACTATAGCGCCGGGAGCTATAATATTAAAATTACTAGTATCAGGAACATTTGGAAGATCGTATCTAGATTTAGGGTTTTTAGGAATAACAGTTATATCTTCAACGCCTTGTACCATTCCGGGGTGATGCTTACAGTAACCGTATAACTTTACATTTTGACCATACGGTATATGTATTTTTGTTCCTGCGCCTTCTGTTCCGGGGGTTCCAAAAGTTTCTACAAATCTGGTAAAAGATGAGCCACCATTATGAATACCATCTAGTGTTTTTGAAAATAACAAAGGGTGTCCCAAGTTACTTGGATGAGACTGATCAAAAGTGTAAGTTTCTCCCTCTTCAAGTACATAAGTAGGAAACATACAGACATTACCTGTTCTTGGATCGTCTTTTGGCTGCACAGTGGTTGTAACAGTAGATCCGGGGGTTTCAAAAATCACAGCGTCTGTAAAAACTACAGATTCATCAGACATAGTTAACTTTGCTCTCACCTGAATATTCTCACCGGGAGGCAAATCGCTAAGAGGCACAAAGAAACTTTTAAATGCACCTTCAGATGGAATGCTAGCTGCTTCACCAAACAACTTGTCTTCATCAACAAAGTTATGGTCTTCTTTTTTTGTCATAATAAATTACTCAATCTATTGGAAATTCAGGGGGTGTCGCGGTGGTTGTCGTCGTCGTTGCTGGGCCTAGAAGGCTCGCCACCGTAATCTCATCTCCTCCATCACCGCTATCTAATTCATCATCTGCATCATAGTTTGTGAACCTATCCAACCCTATAAATGTAGCCCTCGCAACACTGTTGGTTCCCGGCTCCATATGAAAACGAATTCCAAAAGGCAACTTTTTTCCTCTCAACTCAGGTAGATTATCCATCGTTGGTATGGGATCAGTACTTTTGAAAGGCGAATATTCACTAGAAGCAAGCAGTATATCAGCTTTGGGGACGAAATCATAAGTTCCATCTGGCATTATAGCACGAGTAGTTCTATTTGTAATTCGATTGCATCTATAAATTGCTCTCACCCGAAACTTATATTGGTAGCTATATTCAGCTTCGATGGCTTCGGTAATACCTACGGGGTTGTCTTCTGGAGCATCGGGCAAATAAAGTGTCTCCGTCGCGGATGGATCTGTTTCAACAAAATCTAATGCACCGTAATTCCCACCGAGATTAAGTTCCAAAGAAAGTCCATTCCTATATTTTACACCGTCCCTACCCTTGATGACGCTGGCGTTGTAACCCAAGTCACCATCACTATTCGCTTCAGGACTGCCGCCGTCGCCTATAAGTAAATCTATTTCTTTTCTAACACCATCAACTTCTATGTCCTCAGTTGGAATTCTATCGTCATCCGTTATTTTGAACCAGTGATGCCATCCAGTTTCATCTGCTTTGTTAGATATCCATTGAAATTCATAACCAAAAAGTTCATATTTATCATCACCATAAATCTCATACCTCTGTCGAGTTTCTTCTGGTTTAAACGCATGAGCCATGTACCACTCAGAATCTGTATAGTCATAAATAATTTCTGTTTTCTCTGGCACACTCCAACTCATCATTGGTAGGTTGTTGGCTTCTAATTGTGCGTAGACAGTCTGGTTATAGCAACAAGTAGGAGCTATGTGTTCTAAACTTCCTATTCTTGAATAGTTCAATTGAGAAGGTGTCGCCGTTAACCTTGCTGATAGGAATTGAGTTCCCTCTTCTGCCCCATTACATTCGCTTGGGACATATATTTCACTCGAAAAAGTTGAGGTACGACCTACGGTGGTGGAAGTGCCATCAATCGATGCACTTAAACTATATCTTTTATTAACAACATCATAGGTAGGCTCCCAAGCGTTCTCTCCCGTATTTGGATCTTGTCTTGGTGGACAAACATTATCGAATGTTAAGTAATTGCCTATAACACTAACGCTAAGGGTAAAACTTTCTAGGTGTAGGGAGGGAGACCCAAGGATTGAAATTGTGTCAAAACTATCAAAGTCTGCTCTAGTTTCTTTCACCATATACAACTCTCCAGCTCCTGTACTATCAACGCTAACGTCTTTCGACTCATACTCTTCTGGAAGAATAGCATTAGAATATTGAGCGCGTGTCAGATCGGAATAAGTAAATACTTTTGTTTCAGGACTTTCTCTATTTTCCCAACCCTGTCCTCGATGAACATTTACACCAGCTATCTGCCATTGTAGCTCTACATTAGAATATTGTAATAAATCAGGAGTCCAGTTGTTCCAAAAATTGTTCCTGTTTGCGAAAACAGAAGTACCAGATCGCGTGATACGCCCCCTCATTCCCGGCGGCATAGTGCCATATTGTTGGACAGATATAAAATAATGATAGTCCCCGTTCCAAAAGCGATCACCATCATCGTTTGTAGGAGCTTGCGTAGTAGTAGTTATATTTGTTGGCTGATCAATATGAGAAGAACCGTATGTCATAGTGGTTCTAGCGTCAGGAATTGTTCCAAACGTAGTTGCGCAAGCAACTTCAGTTCCACCCACATACGCTTTATCTGCCCAAAAATATTTTTTTGCTTCAGTGTTTCCAAAAAGTCCGATTTGCGGTCCTACTTCAACTTTAATCACATTGCCCCTAGGATATTTTACTAGATGGTAAGGATTTGTATCTGGAGGAATTGTTGTGCTTGTGGTGGTAGCTGTAGTAGAAACACTCACAGTAGTAACAGCTGGAGCAGTAGTTTGTAAAGGCTCTAAAAATTCATAGTCTGGTATTCTATATCTAATATCACTCTTCCTACCCTTACCAGTTCTTGGCACACAAGCTCCTTGTATGTTACAGACAACAGAAGATGTATCATGAATATATAAATTATCTGGCGGTAATCTTAAAGGTGGAACTTCTGGTGGGGGTTCTGTAGTTACAACTAAAATATCTTTAATATTTATAATCCCACCATAACCAATACCAGCAGCAGAGTCATAGTACAATATATCGGGAGTATCGTTAGACACTGTGAAGTATATAAAACCATACTCTGATCCAGCTGCACCAAAGTAATCAACACCTTGAGAATATGGTGATAGTCCAAGATTTAAAAGAGGAGATTTATTTTTTTTTCTTTCATAAAACCTAAGAGGTTGTTCTGCATTAGACTCATCTCTTAAGTCAAAAATATAACTTTTACCTCTATAAAGATTTAAGGTAGGTGTAGTTATATCTCTAATATAAAATGCATCACGATTACCAGAACTAACATTTGCATTTTTAATAATGATATCATGTATTATGCTGTCAGCACGAAAATTGAATTGAAGCAGTCTTCTCAAATCCATTATTTTGTCAGGAGCAGCTCCAAAGACTTGAATTGAATCAGGCAAGGTCCAAGTATCACCATTATTAGGAATAACAGCGTTTGCCGTAGGTATTTCAACTGGCGTGATATTAACTGGCGTGGTGTCAACTGGCGTGGGTGTTTGCGTGGTAGTAACACCGGATTCAGTAGTTGTTATATTTGCAGGCTGAGTAGTAGTGGTGGCTTGAGTAGTAGTAGTGGCTTGAGTAGTAGTAGTGGCTTGAGTAGTAGTAGTGGCTTGAGTAGTAGTAGTGGCTTGAGTAGTAGTGGTTTGAGTTGTTGGTACATCTTGAGTGGTAGTAGTCTGCGTGGTTGTAGCAACGCTACCAGCAACACTAATATTTCCCCGCATACTAGTAGAGTGGACTGTACACTTATATACATACATCCCACCAGAAGAAACATTCCAAGTGTACGTACCAGAAGTATAATCTCCAAAAACAGAAGAGCTGCCCTGCTCAATTCTAAAGGGATGACCAGCATTATTAAAAGTAAAGTTTACAACGTCTCCAACATCAAATGTCAAACTTGGATCATTGCTTGAATTTAAAGCTCCACCGGAGTGGCTTCCATTAAATACAAAGCTAGAAAAGCCATTGTTGGTTATAGTTATGTTATAAGTAGCCATTTTTTAAAATCCTAGAATAATCCTCACTAAAATGGAATAGATACAAATATTGGCCTATACTCCCCATTTATATTTATAGCAATAACAAAGTCATCTTTTTCTATTCTTAAGTATGGATCTCTGTTTGTAATAATTACAGCGTCACTATCAACCCATGAACCACTTGCATTTTTAATTTTTCTAGTAATTCTTCCAGTACTAGGATTTGATGGACTTGTGGCAACATTAATCTGTCCGTCAGCAAAACCTTCCACGTATAGATTGTTTAAGGTTGAGTCGAGAGCATCTAGTTCATCTCTTTGAGTGGCTATTTTATTAGCATTGCTTAGAGTTCTGCTAGTGTTCTCCGTAGCTGTATCAACAACAACGTTCCAAGAAGATTCAGTAATTGTAGATTCACCAAGTTGAATACTACCTTCTACTTTGAGATTACCTTTGGCTTCAAGAACTGTTATTCCACCCGATTTGAATGTAGCTACAGTATCACCCTGAACATTAATATCAAAGTCTTGATTAGAGGAGTTAGAAGAATGAGGTATATAATTTAAAGATCCAAAGTGCGGCTCAATCTCTATCTTATTAATTGAATTCGGGAAAGCTGTGCCATTGGTAAGCGTGAGGGAAGAATCTTTTAAGTAAACCTTATTACAGGTTCCATAGGTAGTTATCATGTCTTTATGAATTTCTACAACATTATCAATTAATATATTTGAATTATGACTTGATGTAAAACTAGGATCACCAACATTAGCTCCAATAATAATATTATTACTTCCTAAAGAACTAGCAAATCCAGCTCTATAGCCTATACAAACATTATTCTCAACAGAACCTTGGGCAAATACTCCAGCTTCAGATCCTATGAATGTATTTTTATCTCCCGTTGAAATATTTTGAAATGCTTTGTAACCCATCGTTGTATTATCATTAGATGAGGAAATTGAAGATCTAGCTAGAGGAGAATCTGTACCAAGTAATGTGTTTTTACGCCCATCAGCAAAAGCTGTAACATCAGTTATAGTTCCAGCGCCACCAGCTGTTGTAATTCCGTTCATAGCTAATTCAAAATAATTACCAGACGAATCCACAAAATTTATAACATTAGATTGCTGATCTCTATCTACTGGTCTAACAAATATTTTTCCATACCCCTGATCACCGTTAGCATAGGATGAGTTTTCACATATTGACACAGCAGCTTGAGTATCCGATGGATTACCAATAGTCAACATGGAATTAGGTTGACCGTTAGCGTATATACCAAATTTATTAGTAGAAGAAGTTGTTGCTTTTATAACATTTGTTCTACTACTTTCACCGTCGTAATACATATCTAAATTAAAATCATCAGCAGAATTATCATAAAATATATCTGCTCCATAGTCCAAACAATTAGATTGAGTAAGCAATTGAAGTGCAGATTTTGTAGTTGCTGAATTTTCGGCAGTAACTCTTAATATTGCATCTCCAGTAGCTCTTACATTAAGTATGGTATCAGGTGTCATGTATTGACCGTTAGTAAAATCGTTTATTCCGACAGTACCATCGTTACCATGATTCATAACCATTAAAGTTCTGTTATTACCTTCTTTTTCTCCATGTATAATAAATCTGTCATATGTTTGACCGGCTTCTGGATTTAAAACGTTGTTGTCAACAGAGTCTACAGCCCAATAGCTTAATGTAAACTTGCCAGTACCTACTATGTCAAAATGTTGATTAATTCTTTGAGAAGTATATTGTGAGCCTAAATATCTTACGTCATAATCTGAATTATTAACAGCATATGGTGCGATGAATTCCACATGTTTATAGCCACTTATTTGTGGAACAATGTTGCCCTCATCTCCATCTTCGTATAGTAGTTTTATAGAATCTTCATCTCCAAAACATATACTGTACGTTGGAGCGTGATCAGAATAACCAAGACCCAAGGAGGGAGCATCAGAGTTAAAATAACGATCTCTTAAAAATACTCCGATACCAGTTCTATCGTTTAACATGGCAACTGTATCTGAACTCAATAATCTGTCTGTTTTAATATGACAACCATTAGCAGTAGTTAAACTGACATTACTATACCAACTAGATCTAGTATACGGAGTGTCTACAGCTGGGTGTTTAATACTATGGTCTTGAGGTCTGAATTGTAAATAATAATCTCTAGTATATCCAGCGGCAGAATCAGAAGAGTATATGTTTAAGCCAGCTCCAGCTAACTCTTCATCATTTAAATATCCAACAGGAGGTTCAATATTATCATCAGGATGATAATTTTCTTGAAGACTTCTAACACCACCACCATCTACAGTATCTATGTACCCCTTAGAAGCTAAGTATATTGTCTTGTGCAAATAGTGTGATTGTTCTATTGCTTCAAATTTATTAAACTTACTTAAGCCAGTTACATTTATATTATGAAAATTAGCACTCAAAAATGGGTATTCTGCACTTCCCATCTTGCTATGCAGAGCAACTTGTGGAATTATATTTTCAGAAACTGATATACCCTGATTAACTGTTAACGATCCATCAGTATCTATGCTTCCACTTACTGTAAGGTTTTCATCAACAATTAAAGACTTAGCTAAATGAAGTCCTCCAGTTGTATCTAAGTCGCCTTCAAAATTAGCAGCACCAGTGATATCAAAAGAGTCAGACAAACTATTATATCTAATATAGTTATTGTCTCCAAAGAACACAGAGTCATTAAGGAATAAATTTTTAAATTTATAAGTAAAACTTCCAAGGCTATACGTATAGTCTGAAGTTTGATCAGTGTGTATACTGCCACCCACTTGTAGAGCTGCCCCAGTATGTAAATCAGAAACAGCTATACCAACTCTTAGTCTTGTGCTATTTAAATCGCCTTGTATTAGAGGAACAAGACCTTCACCGTCTGAGTTGCTACATATATAATCTTTATCAACATTGTGAGAAGCTATAAAAAGTTTACTACTATCATCTTTATCAATGTAATATCCAGCGCCATGACCAATCGCTATATTTAGATTACCAGTTTTATTATTATGTATACTGTAATTTCCAACACCAACATTTCCATACCCAACAGTATTAGCTGCAACAGCATTAAAACCTAAACCAACATTATTGTGACCATGAATATTGCAATTAAGAGATTGTGAACCTAAAGCTGTGTTGGCATATCCTGAAAAGTTTTTATTTAAGCTAGAGTATCCAACAGCTGTATTGTCAACGCTGGTATAGCCATCTATACCTCTGCGTAAATTTTCTAGAGTAAAATCGCCAAACCGTGTAGTGCGACTGCCAGAAGCTGTGTCTACGTTTGTAGACTTTAAGGGTTGAAACTCTGTTAAGAGATGTAGAGAGTCTATTAAATCTAATAGATTATGACGTATATCATTTGGGCTAATTGAGCCTTTAGAATTATCAGATATCTCTGCTTTTATATTATCTACAAGATTTGGCTTAGATATAATCATTATAAAGCCTTTGAAGGTGTAAGGTGACTAGGATTATGTTAAGCTAATTTCTAGAGATCGTGTGTCAAATTTAATTTGATCTCCAGTATAAATAAATCTAGGGTTTCTAAGTTGAGCATACATTAAAAGATTACCCTCACCAAAGTTAGAACTATCTAAAATTGCTATGCCAGAAACAAATCCCCAATCTCTAAATGCAGGTTCAAAAATAATTTGATTAGCATTTTTTATAAATCCATTACCTTCGTACAAAAGACTTCCACCGTCTTGAACTACTCCAGATGAAACACCCTGTCTAGGAGAATAAAAACTAACCCCTGAATATTCATCTTCAAACTTAAAAATATAATTCTGATCGTTACTGTCTAGTAATTTAGCTAAATTCTTAGCTGTAGTTGTTTGGTCAACGTCAGAGTCATTTGCTGGAAATAATGGATAGTAGTAGCCACTGCCAACGCTTTCTGCAAAAACATTACTATCGCCTTCAGCAAATCCAACAGAAGATGATTCTGGAATATATACTTGATAGGTAGTATTGTCATCTCTTCCAACAGCAAACCATCGGCTGTCTCCAACCTCAGACGGGCTTTGCAAACTCTGCCTTCCATAGTTAGTCGTGAAAGAAGATTCTCCGACAGTAATAGACGCAGGGATTTCAGGTATTGTAGATCCAGATTGATTGTCTTTGGCAACGTCAGACGTTAATGCAATACTTATATTAGTTGGTTTAGAAAAATTAGATTCTCTGAATATATGATTCAATATCTTTGTCTCAAGATAATCCGAAATAGCAGCCATATTTTTTCTCCCGTATATGTCCTACGTAGGTGGGGGTTTCTATTGATATATACACAAAAAGCTGCCTCCGGTAACGAAGGCAGCTCAAATGTGCAGACATTATAGTTAATAGAACTAGAATGATCCAAGAATGATTCTTCTATTATCTAGAACGCCAAAGCCAAGCTCTGACCAGCCATAATAGCCAGCTCTCTGCTGACGGTGCAACGTAGGATCTTCGTAGACCTGAAGCTGCTCCTTGACGGGCATTACAAAGCTGTCGTTGCTGGACTGATCCAGACCTACGACAAGCTCAACGTCATTAGCAGAATGTCCACCACCAGATTGGGCGACATTTCCACTAAGATCAGAAGTGAAGAACGACTGATACTCTTGACCTTCGCCAAGCTCATCAAGATCGTGAAGATTAACACCAAAGATGCGTGTGATAGGCGCACCATCTTCAGATGACGTATAAATTTCACGACGAGTTACTTCATCTACTTGATCGAGACCCCAGTTACGAACGTCTTCCAGAGCTTCTGGAGAAACATACATATCTGTAAGTCTTCCTCTACCAACAGAGGCGCTATTACCACCGGAATTACGGCGCATAACAGTCTGCATGAGGGAAACAAGTCTCTTACTGAAGAGACCAGATGTTGCATCGCCATCATAAACGAGAATGTTACGGTCAACACCAGCTGCGAGCAGCGTGTGCCATCCGTCATCATTCATCTTCTTTACGAAGCCAGCTTCCATGACTTGCATGGCGCGACCAACAACATCCCAACGTGCTTCTTTAGCATATCGTAGAAGATAATCTACAGATGATGCAATGTTGTACGTTGGAATCATGACGTAATCGCTTTCAACCGCACGTTCTGGAATTCTACCATGACCGGGATTGGTATAAGCGACATGTTCGCCTTCTAGACCGGGACTAATAAGATCGAGCGGAAACTCTGTAGTAGAGCCAGCTTCGACATTGATAGTCTCGAAAATATTTCCGAGGATGTTGCCAACAAGGACACCCTTACGGAGTGGAAGCTCAAGAGCTTTTGCAAACTCTCTTTGTGCAGCTTGCGCTACGTTTACATCTGCATCCCCTGATTTACGGAGGAGACTGATGAATTCATCACTAGGTCTTTCATTAATAGGCATATTATTTTTCTCCTTTAGTATGTTATTCAGGGTAGGTTAACTTCGACTTTGGCATAACCGTCAGCGTCTTCTGCTGAAAGGAAAGCACCAACGACATTTGTTCCACTTGTGGCAACGTTGCCAGCAGTGGTTTCACACTGATAAGCTACATCTCCAGCAGCTGGGGTTCCAGTGACATTACTAGTTACAACGTAACCCTTGCGGAGTACAGTAACTTTACCACCCTTTTGTACTTCATCCTTATATTGATTAAGATGAGTACGAGTAAGGTCTTTATCAACTACATCATTCAACAAGATGCCAAGCACCTTTGCCGAACTAGAGGCTGATTTTGCGCAAAGATTTGCGCCCTGATCCATAGCTGCGCCAGTACCAGCTGTACCGCCGTGACATACAACACAACCGCGAGTAGTCGCAGCAGCATTGTAGAAAAAGCTAATGTCAGTTTGAAGTTCATATCTATCTGATTTTAGAGCCATGTTTGTATCTCCTTTAAATTACTTACTGAGTACGTTGTTTTCGAGCCATTCAGCGACACTCGCTCTAGTGGCTTCTAGTTCTTCATTTTCATCAGAAGCGTCTACCAGAGTTGCCTCAGTGGTTTCTACTTCTTCAAGAGCTTCTTCAGCAGCTACTTCAGCTTCAGCTTCTTCAGCTTCTTCTGCTTTAACTGGTGGTTTAGCCTTGGCTTTTTTCTCGTCTTCTTCCGTAGGCTTTGCCTTGGCTTCGTCTTCTTCGTCCTTCTTGACTTTGCCAACTTTCTTTTCCATCTTCGTCATTGCTGAGATAATGGTATCAAAAGTAGCGTCATCAAACTCTTCGTAAGAAGCAAGTGTTTCTTCAGCTTCTTCAGCCTCAAAACCAAGATCAAGAAGTGCAGCCTTGCGAGCTTCAGTCTTCTTTTCCTTCTTCATCTTCTTAAGCTCTTCCATTCTTTCTTTAAACTCATTGTCTTTGGCTTCCAATGATTCTTGAAGTTCCGTAATGGATGCTTCTTTTTCAGCGACTGTAACTTCAAGAGCTGCAATTGCTTCATCTTTAGCTGCCAACGTTTCTTCAAGCTTGGCAACAGCTGCACCTTGCTCTTTAGCTGAAGTAGCTTCGATTTCTTCTCGAAGTGCTACATTTTCTTCTTTAGCAGATGCTAACTCACTTTTCATTTCAGCAAGTTGCTTCTCTAAGAGATTGGTATCTGACATGTCATTATCTCCTTCAGGGAAACTAGTTAAAATTGATGTGTTAGAATTTAGAGAGAAAGCTCTGCTAGAATCAAGTATTACACTTCTTGGATTCGCTGGTTTAGATACTAAACCTTTACCAGAAAAAGAAATGTCTCTTAATGATCGTCCCAGTTTGTAGCCTTCATATTCTCCAGTACCACCGTATGCTCGTAAATGCTTAGTTAAGAATGCAGAACCCTCATTACGTTCGAGAAGTTTTGCACCACCACTTTCATCTAACAAGGCGTAGTCAAAACCAGCAAACAAACATTCCATAGAAACAAACCATTTGCCTTCTTCGATTTCAGCAATAATTTGATTCATGCGCTGTCTGTTTTCTGGATCTGTCCAGCTATTATATAACACAGCCTCGGTGATAATGTCGAAATCATCTGGCTGAGTATCATCGTCTACCACGCTGCCGTTTTTATCGACAACGTAACTTCCTGTAATATGCCCAATGATATCATTCTCATTGTGCATAAAATTGAATTGTTTATCTTCTGGTGTGTCTCTGGCATTCCAAGTAGCTTGAGTTTGAAACACATCGTCATTTTTATTCCAACCTGTTGAAACCAATACTGATTTCAAGTAGAATAAATCTATTTGTTTTGGGTTTCCACTATCTGCTTTAACTTTATTAGCAAAAGCTAGCGATTCATCGTTAGCGGTTTCGCAAATAGTAGCGGGCATACAATAGGCTATACTGGCGCTAGATTGCACCAGTTCTGCAATATTGTCTTTTATTTCTTGTTTATATATTTTCATACGTTGCCCTCGTAAACATTATACACAAAATATTAAAAAAAATGTGTATTAGCCCGTTTTAGTATCTACGAACAATCCTATAACGTATGTTCTGTAATCGTCTATACTCATGCTATCAAGATTGACGCTATTATCCAGCATAATCTTTTTTAACTCTCTGTTTGTTTTTACGCCAGATTTAAGCTTTTTAAATATAGTTGTGGGGTTAACACTTTCATGAGTGTCAAAATTAGTGAACACATCTAGTTTAATTGATTCTAGGTCTTTAACCTGAGCCTTTGTTAGCTGTCTTAAGTTCTTCTTATTATGAGAATTTAGAAAGGCGTTATTTACGGTTTCAGAAATTTTAGACCATGAATTTTCTGCCCACACCAAAGTTTCAGCAAGTCCCGGTTGTGATTTTGGTTTTTCAACACGCTTCTTTCTTGGTCCATTATCCAGACTATTTGGTGGTCTGCCATCATCTTTAATATCTGTATTGGTATTACGTTTAACAGATTTTTGTTTTTCTTTTTCTTGCTTTAAATTAATCTGTCCTTGCTTATCCATTTTCTCTATATCTTGATCATGGTTAGGATTATGATAAGGACTTGCTTTTGGAGGACCAGCTTCGTCTCTCTTAGAAAGCTCTCTTTTAATTCTAATGTTTTCTATCTGAGGTATTTCCTTGAATCTCTCAAGTAATGTTTCATGACTAATGATATCTCTGTCAGCAAGTTGTATAAGGAGATTCTTTTCAGCAGCTTCATCAGAAAGAGTCATTTGATCAAATTGTATATGAGCCTTATATCTAAAGCCCATAGACTTTCGTACAATTTCTAATTCTTTTTCCCAAAACTTAGTAAGCAAGTCTCTTCCGTACTGAAGTCTTTCTAGTAATGTTTTAAGTGATATAAAGTTGTTTGTAAACCCACCGCCATTGCTAGCCATACCAGTAAGCGTTGGCGGTACACCAAGGCCAGCGTAGATGCTATTCAATACGGAGGTATATTTCTCGGAACCTAAGAATTTATATACCTCACTACTAGATTCTTGAAACGAAAGTTCTGGCCCCCAGACTAGTTCCATAGTGCCACCGCCAACGTTACTGGATAGAATGTCTCGTAATTTATTAATGGCTGCTTTATTAGGTAGTATCTTATGATCCAAATTACCTAAAGTCCATAATCTAATATTTGATATAGCTCCATCTAATGCAGACATGTCAGCGAGCCTCATTTTTTCAAGCATGACAATATCATCTAATATAGCATATATCATGGGATTAGCCCACTGTCTCCAATCATCTTTTTTGTAGTAAGATATTGTAAGACGTTCTGGGTCTAGTGGTATATCTTTTTGTCCTTTTAATATAGCTTGTTTTACATTTACGGGTAAAGTTTCGATTACATGATTAGGAAGATCTCCAGACCTGAATTTGTCGAAAAATGAGTTCGTAGTTATTGTATAGTTTTGCCTACCCATAAATAAAGATAGTTGACCTTCCTTCATCTTAACGGTCAGAGGGTTAAAGAAATTGTACCTCCAAGGTATCTGGTTCTCTGGCGCAGAAGGGACTTCAACTTTAATGTCAGAAGACAAGGCTTTCATATAACTCTTTAACTGAGGGGTTATATTTGCATAACTTCTATAAATGATTACATTTCCAGTTTTATAAAGGTTATTAAGAAATCTTTCTGATCTTTCTTTACCATTTATGTTTTTAAACCATTGTTGGTAGAACTTCTCAACACTTTTATCTTTATGTACAATTTGAATTCCTTGACTACCAAAGTCTCCCATGAGATCAATAATATTACGAATGATGCCAACTTTGTCGTATGCATCCATGCACATTTTAATTATTCTTCTTTGCTGATTAGGCACAGCTTCGTCGGGCCTGAACGCATAATAGTCCTTAGAAGTAAATCCCGGCTTAACAGATCGGTTAGGTTCAATGTCAATAAAATGTCTGTAGTGATTGCCTTGACTTTTGCTTAGACCACTATAAGCCTGAACATTGTCAGAGAATTGAGACATAGCTTTAGCTTTGCCTTCGTCGTCACCTTCTTGCCAAGTTATCATATCTTCTTCACTCATTTTTACCTCAATCGGAATGTAATTGGATTGTATATGTATTAATACACATCTTTCATGGAATCTGCAAACCAGCTTGGACCAGTATACATATTTTCATCTTTTTCTTTTGGCTTATGGCCTCCAGTTGCAAAGCCTCCATAAAATTCATAATCCGCTTGTGTTGGAGTTCTCTGTAATATTCTAGCAGCCATATTAGCCATTAACAATGCTGAGTATCTATCTTTTCTCATTTTACTTTTTCTACCAGTACCAATAACAACTTCTGGTGTATCCCACCTATCTCTACCACTATTTGTCTGAGTCATTTGTATCATAGACAATTCATCCTTAAGTTCTTCTATATCAAGAACGCACTCTTCAAGAGTATCAAACATTCTGTTTTTTGTGTCGTCTTGATGTTGAGATATATCTAGACTTACAGGGTCAAAGAATGGGAATAATAAAACTTTATCCTCAAAGTCTTTTCTCATGCCGTGATTCGATTCAGCTAGCCAATCATATTTTGCAAATTGACACATTTCTAGAATATGCAACCCACGTTCTCCGTCTGTGTCTTTTTCTTTGTTATCATCAATTACGGGCCATATGGCTATCTCTCCTTCCTTGATCTTATCTTTATCATGCAAAGATTCCATAACAGCAACGCCACCGCCCTGAGCATCCATAGCTATGTGTAGGCATGGGTATAGTTTCATTAGATCTCTAATTTTTCTAGCACAGTAGGAGTAAAAATCAGTTTCGCTAGAATATCCCTTCTTGACTCTTTCTTTATGCTCTGATCTAGTAGTCGTCCAGCAATGTACAATTCTTCTGTGATCTAGATTTACTTCTAATACTACTATACTAAAATTATCTACTTCTGATGCAGGGTCAACTCCAAATATATAATACTTATCTTTACTTCCCATTAATGAGGCTTCAAAATGTATTTCATTATCATTACTATCTTTAATAGCGCTGTCGTTAGAAATAACACAAGATTCTATTAGTGAACGCTTAAAGAATCCTTGACTATCTCTGGTGAAGCAGGCTCCATACTCCATTTGGTATATACCAGTATGCACAGTGGCTTTAGACCGTGCTACTTGATCTGCATCCATAAAACCTTTAGGCAATAATTCATAAGGCATACGAATAATAGAATACTGAGTCCAATCAAAATTTTCTGGTGGATCTTCTCCAAATATTTCTCTTAACCTATTAGCTCTGCCTCTACTTTGTATAATAGATTTCCATTTTTTCCAATATGTAGCAAAGTGATTAAAATCATAATAAGCAGTACCTGATAAAATAATTTGATTATCTTTTTTGACTTCTCTTTGCTCCTCTTCAAATGACACTCCTAATTCTTCTGCTTTTTTCTGTGCAGCTAATCTCTTTACATTTTCTACAGGATCTGCGCTAACAGCTGCAAAACCAGCTACAACATTTTCAAATATTTCTCTAGGTATAGATGCAAATTCATCAGCAATAATATCATTAGCTCTTTGACCTCTAATCTTCTGACCATCACCAAGAGGTAAGCATGTCACAGTGCTATCGTTAAGCCTTAGCGTACACCTGTCTGTGTCTCTTCGTGGACCGCTATCTCCATCGCAAATGTCTCGTAGCATAGGGGAATTACGCCATATAGTCTCCATGTATTCAAACAAAACTTTAGACTGTCTAAAAGCAGCTCCTACAACTACTACTTTTCTATTTGGTAGTATCAAGGCTCTTAGCACAGCGTACAGAGACAACATAAACGATTTACCAAAACCTCGACTAGCAATAAGCATTGGAAATTTTCTATTCCATATTTCTCTTAAGAACAAAGCCTGAGATGGAAGCAGTTGAACATTAAGCACTTCTTTACATATAAAAGAAAGGTACTCTGGCCTAGTCATCAACCAAGCAAGTTTTAAATTGAAGTCATCTTCCTGTGGTTTTAGAATACTCATAGGATTGAAAAAATCAGTCTCTATAGCATCTAAACCAAGCCACGCTTCGTCTATTTTTTTTAATTTAGTTTTTGCCAATCTTCTAATACCCTATCTGCGAAACCGTAGTGAACAGCTTCTTGTGAATTAATGTACCAATCGCCTGACTTTAATTTTCTTGTTAAGTATGTTTTAACTTTCTCTATGTCTGGATTCTTACCATACTTTTCTTGGAAGTACGGTCCTTGACTGCAACTCTTTGCATAAATATCAATCATAACATCACAAATATGTTTTTCATATTTAGCTAAATTCTGAACAGTTAGGTATTCGCCAATAGCTGCACTAGATCCATAATGAGACATAAAATAAGTATTGGGTGTAATCAATCTTAAATCCGCAGCTTGAAATATTATACTACTCATAGACTCCGCTTGACCATAAGCAATAATAGTAACAAAAGATCTAGACATTGATATAGCGTCATAAATAGCCATGCCATCTGACCATTCTCCCCCAACGCTTTGCATATGTATAGTAATGGGTTTATCTGATTTAATATCTAATGCTCTCATATTTTTTAAGAACGTATTAGACATCTTATACTCTACGCCGGGATTGTCTTCATCATTAGCTCCATAATGATTATGCAGAAATATTTCTCTAGTATCTATATTAGCGCAATAATTATGAAGATCGTAAAGTAGATCTTTATCGTAATTATTCATTTCTTTCTCCCTATAGTATACATTTCGTTAATCCTCTTAAATATACTACTAACCGCTAAGAATGCTGTATGTTTGTCTCCGCAGAAAAGAACATGAACATCATTATACAATTCAAATTCTATTAAACATTTTAACATGTATCTTCCAGTTATTTTTACAGAAGCTTTATTCTTAATTGGTATTCTAGTTTCTTTAGGAAACTTTATTAATTCTTCTAAAGAAAATTCAAGTATCATATATTTATGAGGGAAAGGCTCCATCCTTTCTATCTCTTTAAGAAACGCTGTCTTTTTAGAACCAAGGTTTTGGGCTAACTCTTCAACGCAACCCTTTCTTTCGACGCATATTTTATCCTCTAATCCTTCTATTGAATAATCACCAGTATCTAGTTTATGCTCTATCATTCCAGCGCAAGTATTAAACTTACTAAAGTAATATCCGTCTTGCTCACGGGTATCTTTTATTACTGTAAAATCAGGAGCTTGTTTATATTTACTCATTTATTATCTCTCTGAATACATGTTCATAGTGGGATTCTCTACCTGTTACTGACTTATGACAATATTTACATAGGGTTATTCCATTTGAAACTTCATACCTAAGAGCAGAAGCTCCTGCCCATTTTGATATATGATGAACTTGTAAATTTTTTTTATTTTTACATCCGGGCATCTGACACTGAAATTTATCTCGTTTCAGAACCTTGACTCTAAAGTCTTTATATACCGGATCATGATAGTCTCTCATAAACACTCTACTTTATCTATTCTCATATACCTTCTTATTTTTCTGCATATTACTCTGGTTTCTATCGTTGGTTCAATTTCCATTATAGCTGACATTATTCTATGCATTATAATAGAACAAGCGTCGTCAGGATTTTGTGCTTCTATGAAATACAAGCAGAACGGTGTTCTGTATTCTCTAAGATCATACGGCATCAGTTCTAAGTGTAAATCTATTAAGTCTAGTGATAATCTATAATTTGGCATCTAGCATCAGTTTAACCAATCCTTCTAGGTTTTGCTTAGGTTCCCATCCTAGAACCTTTTTAGCCTTAGTGTAATCCCCTTTTAAATAATCTACTTCACATGGTCTGTAAAATTTTGGATCTATAACAATAAATTTATGATAATCTTTTAATTTGGCTTGTGTAAACGCTTCGTTTAAAAAATCTTTTATTGTATAACTCTTGCCAGTACATATAACATAATCGTCAGCCTGCTCTTGTTGCAGCATTAACCACATCGCTTCAACATAGTCTCCAGCATACCCCCAATCTCGATATGCTTCTAAATTGCCTAGTCTAAGTTTAGGGAAACTTTCTCTATGTATCACTATATGATCTGCTGTATAATCTATAGGAAAGTCGTCAAAAGATGAATAAGATAACCATTTTTTAAAATTCGATATCCATGTAATTATTTTCTGCGTGACAAAAGCTTCGCCCCTACGTGGTCCTTCATGATTAAAAAGAATACCAGCACTAGCATGAACGTTATAAGCATTCCGATATATACGAACGCAATTATGGGCAGCGCACTTAGCGATAGCATATGGTGAGTTGGGCATGAGTTTAGTTTGTTCATCTTGATATTTGACTCCATTCCTATCTATATCATAAGAACTTCCAAACATCTCACTTGAAGAAGCTTGGTAAAATCTAACATGGTTCATTTTCAAATCTACCAGAGACTGTAGTAAATTTAAGCATCCTCTACCTGTAACATCCCATGTTAGCGCAGGTTGTTTGAAAGAAACTCCTACATGCGATTGTGCCGCTAGATTATAGACTTCATCTACATTATCGTTATCTTTAAATATATTAATTACACTACTAACATCTGTTATATCCCCGTCGATCAATTTAAAATTCTTATAATTTAAGAGATGTTTAATGCGCTCGCTCGTATCCACGCTGCATCTTCTTGCTACGCCTATAACCTCATAATTCTTTTCAAGGAGCAGGTCTGCGAGATGGCTTCCATCCTGCCCCGTAATGCCTGTAATAATAGCTTTCATTTTACTTCCTCGTATAGTTTAAAATCTTTATCATACATTTCTTCAATTTTTCTCATTGAATCGTATGAAAGAATATCTTGGTACTTTCCGTGAGAACTTTGGTTTTCTTTAGCCACTCCTTTAAGACCTACTCTTATTAAATCTTTTTCAAGTCTCTCATATTTTCCAATTACATCAAAGTTTTTCTTGTCATTAATAAAAAATATTTGTTTATTGAAATGTACTGGAAACGTGGGCCAAAGAACCTTCTCGAAATTTTCACTTCCTATAAAATCATTAATATCTTTATCTAAGTATTCTTCTAAGATAGGATATGATTTAGAATAAGAGTTCCAATGGTAATCGCCCCTGTCAGCCACTTTGCTCATATTGTAGTAATATGCAGACACAAATCTATCAAATGGGTTTCTTATAAAAACAAACTTAAAAAAGTTTCGTGCTGCAATAGGACTTTTTTTAAGGATTTGATTATAGTTATAATGCCACTCTGTTAATAGTGGTTTATCGTCTTTATACTTTTTATTAAGAGCTGTTTTAATAGAAGATCCCGCACACTTGGGATTATGAATAAACAGAACTTTATTTGCTAAAAAAATCATTTTATCCTCGATAATATAAACCACGCTATTGACAATTCTACTGTAAGCGCTATCATCCAACATGGTAAGATTACGAACAGTGATTCTGGGTCCATCTTAATCCTTTACTGTGTCCGGTGTTAAAAACGGTTGGTCTATGGTTCCATCCTCATACTTGTGTAAAGCTGACAAGCGTTCACCCTCGTTTTTCATAGCTGCCCTCATCTTCTCCATCTCAACCCCATATGATTTCATAAGGTCTGGATCTTGCATCATAGAAGCCACCCAGCTAGTAAAACTCTGCTTGCTATCCTCAAGCCTCTTAATTCGCTGCTCACGGGTTCCTTTCATCTCGCGCAACATACTTGACTTCTTAGCCTGCAACTCCCTGTAATCACGATTTAAGCTTTCCTGCGATGCCCTCAGAGAAGCCACCTGTCTTTCTAAGTTAATAATATAATCATGATCTTGTTGATCTTTGTCTCTAGATCGTTCATCTTTAATCATGACATCATAAGTATTAATCTGTTCTATATTCTCTTTATTACCTTTGAGACATCTATTCATTAATAACTCCAACTTAATCACATCGACTACTTGGAGTTCTTCAGTTGGAAAGACATCATCTTTAAACTGGGATATAATCCTAGCCCAGTGATATTTGAATAATTCTAATTCTGATTCGGTAAACTGTGATTCTAGTTCAATCCAATAGGGACGATCCTGTAGTGAATATGCGGCCATTTCAATCTTATTTAAACCAATTTTTAGTTTTCTCTTTATATATTCCTCTACAGAGTTAACGGACCTATCTAATTGTTTAGCTATATCTTCCACTGGCAGACTGTCTGATAGCCTTGCTATAGTACGTCCTTCGTCGTCAGATATCCTACCCTTCTTCATAACCATACTCCTCTAATATAATACGTACCGCCTCTAGAACATCAAGTCTACGTTTTTTAGGTGTGTAAATGTTATTAAGTATTTTTAAGTAATCTTCTCTCATCTTAGCTGGAAGTCTTTTATCTATAATCTTAAATAATTCAGTAGTGTCTACATTATTGTGTTCAGACTCATCACATACAAGGTTATCAAACATAAGCTGTTTAGGAGAAAGAACTTTACGCTTGTCTTCAGAAGACTTGGTGAAATTATTATCTCTAATAAAGTTTTTAAGCCTGTTGGATAAATTAACTGATAGGAAGTTCTCTAGGGGGCGTTTTTGATCATAACGGGATAAAGCTTCATAACATATAATAAAAGATTCTTGTTTTATGTCATTTATATCATAACCGTGGAAAGTGTACTTGGGGGCGATCCTATTTATAACAAGTTCTATTTTTTCTAATACTTCATCTTGATTAAGATTCTTGGGTATCTTCATAAGATATCTTTCTCCATTGTGTACCATCAAAGAGTTTTAAACACTTGGATGTAGAATCATAAACAATGGAGCCTTCAGTATTCTTTGGCTTTTTAGAAGATTTAAGAGTGAGCTGTGTAAGTGATAAAGAAGTTATCTTTTTAAATATATCTTTTAGTGATATAGAAACGAGTCCTTCTTTTAACCTGCCTACTAAAGACTCAGCCTCAACATGTAGGGGCGATACAATAGCGTCATTCTGACAAACAGGAATAACATGAGAGTCTATCAATATATCTCTTACATTTTGTGGATATACAGATACAAGCATAAATGTAGTATGTTCAGTAACATCTTCAGTCAATGCTTGCTGTGGAGTTGTTACGTGAGTTACTTCTCCGTCAGAGGGCGACCATTGCATTGGCTGCGCTCTAACAAACAATATGTCTTCACCTACTTTCTCTAAGTAACCCATTCCAGATTCACCTAGAGATAATTTTTCACCACCGTCATATCTTTCTAAGATATAAAAGAATTTATCGTTATCAGTATTAAATTGATCAGTAACAGAAGACAATTCATCAGCTCTGGCGAATTGTATTTTAAGTGGGGGAAATATATCAAAAGCTATTTTAGATTTATCGAGCTTAAAACGTATATGGTCTTTAGTGGATACAAGCACATCAGCAGTCTGGTTGGTCTGTACCTTCAGCTTCCTGTCTACTATTTTGTTCATCTAATAGTTCTCCTAGAGATTTGTCCTTTATTTGTAAGTCCCTCTGTACGTCTTCTTGTAATTCAGCAGACGCTTTACAATGCAATTGACATTCTAATTGTTTTGAATCTTTCATATTATAGCCCTTTCTATCAGTATAATACACACCAAACCATAATAATTGCAACTAACAGGGGCTGACCGAAGAGGATTGGGTAATACATTTACATTTAAAATTTTTATTGTTTATGAACCACCCAGCATTTTTCATGCCAAAACGGGGCGAGAAGTTTAGGTACTAAAAGTACACCCCTTTTAATGGGGGTGAATGGGTTGACCAAAAAACCCCCCGAAATAGGGGGAGGTCTCTTTTTGTAGGAATACATAGGGGTATCATTTTGAGAAAATACATGCCGGTATATACTGTACAAATGTACCCCCTGTTGCATTTTGCATTGCATTTTGCACATATCGTAGCATTTTGCATACACGGTCTTATAATGAGAATACAAATATCCCTATATTTATAGGGTTAAAATAATATCATGAATGGCACAGTAGTTGCACTATATATATAGTATAAGAAACAATTAACTCTATAAGGAAAATTACAATGTCAAACAACTTTGAAATCGTTTACTCTTCAGATTGCTGTGGTGCTAACGTACATTCTGACGCTGACCTTTGCCCTACTTGCTTTGAGCATTGTGAGGTTATTGAGGAACGTGTTGATTATGACTGTTCAGAAGCTGTACACGCCGCTCAGGGATTAGACTATTTTTCCGCTTGACTCATTAAAGTTTATACTGTACAATGTCGATATACTTAATAAGGAGACAACAACAATGACTTACAATTTTGAATACTTCCAAGAATTAGAATCATACGAAGCCCAAGAAGAATACAATATTTGGCTTGACGAGCAAGACGACGATATGGTAAGATTGCATGAATCAGAGATGTCCCCAGAGGTAGTAGAATAATGAATGAATACATGGTAACAAGTTTGTATGATGTGCTTGACAGATTCGATACACCTAAATTGCAAATGTACTTGTTATGCTGTCAGGAAGAAAAAGAGTTTGACGGTGTACGTGTAGCCGCTAACATTTTACGAATGAGGTTTATAAATGAAAATTAATATTGACAGTGATATGTTAAGTGTTATAATATTCTTAGTTGTTACGGTTGTTATGGTATTTATTGAAAGAGGGCTAATCTAATGAGTATTTTTGATCGACCTGATTTTGACGAGATGTTTCACAATGCGATTTATAATAGTCGCACTGATGAGGTAGACGCTGACATTATCGCAGCGGCTGACGTTGAGCTTGATGATTGGGATGATGACTATCAGCCTACATTGTATGATGAGGCACAGGATTTGTATGGTGGCGATGATTACATTGAACAATGGGAGGTAGAATAATGGGATTAATTGATTTGAATATTCAGTCTATCGTGATAGGATACGTGGTAGGCGTTGCGTTGATGTGGTCAATTTGTGAAACGTTGTATGGAGACAACAATGAAACAAGAGCAGAAAAGGATTCTGAAAATATTCGCCCTCGCTATGATCGCAGGTATCATATGCTGTACGGTGATTCACCTGAATGAATGTACAGTAGTTCAGCCATGCTTCGATCTACCTGCACTATTGCCAGTAGAATAAGCAGAAGCCCCCCGAAAGGGGGGTTTCCCGGCCCGCCCAAAAACCCTCAATTAGAGGGGTATATAAATAATATAGTATTACCTAAAGTAATCCGGTAGGGATGCCGATATATATACTATAGAAAGAAGGTGATGTATGTTGACAATCGTTACACTATTAAGTATGTTCGCAGGGTATGAAGGATACAACGACGATAAGGTGTACATAGGTATATATACTCCCACTTGTGAATATGGGTGGGTTATAAAAAAAGATAAAATATACCTTGACAGCGTATATGTAAAAGACTATAATGTAAAACATAAGGAGTAACACAAATGTTTACAGAACAAGAAAAACTAGAAATCACTATTGACGGCCTACGAAATGGTGATATATTTATGCAAGATGGAATACCAGTTGACGAATACGGCGACCCTATATTTGAGGAGGATCAGGAATGAGTAATAATAACTGTGTTGTATATCCAAGAAAAAACGTATGGGTTGTAATTGACCTGCAAGGAAATAAGATTGGCGAAGTTGGGGCAATGACAGAAATCGAGGCTAGACAAAAGGTAGCCGATCATGTTATAATCCCTTTCACACTTTCACACATTGAGGAATAAAATGCAAGCTAAAGCAAACCCACTGCGATTAATTGAAACACGTTTTGAATTAGAAAATATGGGAACGGGAAAATATGTTAAACGATACTTTTTTGCTAATGGGCTTGGTGCTAGTGTGGTATGTCACAAGGGCAGTTACGGAGGGGATTCGGGCCACTTTGAAGTAGCGGTACTGCAATATCCTATAGGAACCACAGCAGAAAATACTTGTGAGATTGTATATGAAGAGCCAATCAATGATCATCTTGGGATCGTTGATGTGGCAGGATGGCTTGACTTTTTTGAAGTTGCTGATATACTACAGAAAATAAGAAACTTTGACACAGGAGAATATACCTATGAATAAAAATGAATACAATGGTTGGTTCAACTATGAAACTTGGTTGGTGAATCTGTGGATGGACAATGACCAAGGGTCACAGGAGATGTGGCGAGAACATGCTAGAGAATCTATTGATGCAGACGAAGGTTGTAATTGGTTCTACTTTGAGGAAAGACTAAAAGAATACCTTGACATGCTCATCGAAGATATGGATAATGGCATAGCGTCTGGATTGGCTCATGATCTTATTGGTGCTGCTATTTCAGAAGTAAACACTAGAGAAATATCAATGTCGTGGATTGAAAACGAACTCGAAAACGCAGAGGTAGAATGATGAACGGATACGAACTACTAGAACAACTGAAAAAGGATGTTAAGGAATGTTTCACCGTGCCAAACGATTGGCTACCTGAAGAGTTCCGCGACAATAGGAGCGACAGCGTTTCACTCGCAGACGTAGAACGAAAGTGTGACGCACGGGACAGATGTACACTATCAAGTTTTGAAGAAGAAGCTATTGAACGTGCGAAGCGTGTACAGGCGTACAGGTCGCAAAACGACAGAGGATTGGAAATCACGTACCTCCCTCGATAGGGGGGTTTCGTGGCCCGCCTAAAAACCCCACCAATGAGGGGTGTATCACCTGACCCGTCAGGGTCACATATAATAAAATAGCCAGCAATTCCTAAAGTTTTATTTGACATAATGACGATATATGTTATAGTAGAGAGAAGGAGATAATAATGAAAAAAGTATATCAGGAAATAATGATGTCGTTCTATATAGAAGATGAGAAAGATATAGACGAAGTATTATTTGAGATGGAAGTTGAC
>Ga0257110_1000010_pt1 | contig 118005 bp, 141 predicted proteins | sample LP_taG_7_FD_190184 | JGI IMG/M metagenome (GOLD analysis project Ga0257110, IMG submission 190184) | Marine microbial communities from Northeast Subartic Pacific Ocean, Canada - LP_J_2015_P26_10m | ecosystem: Environmental > Aquatic > Marine > Oceanic | place: Canada: Northeast Subartic...
AATGTTTCCTTATAGCCTCTAGTTGATAAAGAACAGCCATTGCGTTTGTCTCCATATGATTAACTGGCATCTTCCAACTCACACCAACAAAAGAATTAGCAGCGAAATTGATGAAGTAATCTGGCTTCTCCTCTTCTATCACTGCCTCTGTATTAGCCTGATCTGCAACGTCTAAGTCAATAAGCTTGAAGCGTGGATTATCTACCAGATGACTAATATTATCATGGTTTTTAACACTTAATCGTCGAACTCCAGCGACAATAGTATGTTCAGTATTCTTCAAAAGGTAGTCTGCCATAAAACTACCGTCTTGACCTGTGACTCCTGTGATTATTACTTTTTTCATTTTTTAATTCCAATTAACGGTTTTTTGAGGGGCGAGAATATACCCAGTATGATCTCCTTCAGATGGGTTCCAATCAACATCTAAATTTAAAAGCCCATGTTTCTCTGAAAAAATTTCGTAATTAAAGTCTTTCAATTTATTAAAGTCGAACCCCCCATCTTCTGGCCAAACCCAATGAGGGCAGTCTTTATAATCTTGAACATCTAAATCTCTAGGTTTTGCATGAATCTCGACATACATAATTGGCCTTGCCATTCTAAAGATATTTGTGAAGGAATTTAAAACCAAAGACTCCATGCCTTCAATGTCAATTTTCATAAAAGTTGGACGCTCTAAATTCTTTTCATTTATAAAATCATTAATATCAACATACGTAATCTGTTGTTCTGCATCCTGTTCTTCTGTTCTGCAATCTCTAAACTTAGTCTCGCAGGAATATGCCCTATCAAGAAGAGCTACATCGAAATATTGAACATTACCAAACTGAGAAGTATTATTTTTTAAATCTTCAAAGTTTTTAAGGCAGGGTTCGAATGCATATATTTTTTTAGGGGATGTTGCATTATTAAAAAAAGTAATCGTTTCTCCAATATGCGCTCCAATGTCATACACGACAGAAGAATCATTAATAAAGTTTAAATAAGCTAATTTTTCTATATTTCTAAAATTCATTTTTAACTTAAGGGTAAATAAAGTTAATAATATCTTTATGAGTCATGCTTTCCTTCGGCTCTAAAGTAGTATTTAAAAGTTCAGGGTTTATCCACCAATCTTCAAAAGGTTTTCCTATATGTTCGCTATGAGCCAAAGTAACGTCTTTGAATAAAACTTTGTAACCGAATAATTCCAATAAATCTCTAGACTCTTGAACGCAATTTTCTGTTTCTGGATTATGCAAATCCCAAGTGTGTTCGAACGTCATGCACTTAAATGAGAAACCAGATTCTAGCAAATTCTTCAAGCATTTTAAAGAGGCTCCATCAACATCCATAGAAATATAATCAATAACTTTAGGGCATCCGTTCCGCTTTAAGATTTTAATAAACTCTCCAGAACTCACATCAATACAGAAACTTTGATTTAACCTTTGCTTCTTGCATTGCTCCGCAAAATTTTCATCTATATCAAAAAGCATTCCTGACCAACCAGATAGCTCTAATAGTTTAGTATTATTCTCTTCGACAGGAGTTCTACAACCAATGTCTAGAAAAAATCCATGTTCGCCAATTATCTTCTTGGCAAACAAGTCTTGTTGTTCTTTGCTATATGTCCTTTCGAGTATTGTCTTTTGTAAATACTCTGATACAGGTACATTAATATTAGAAATATAATCAGACTCTATTGAAATTTGATTTTTATTTCTAGGAGTCCAATTTTCAGAAGTGGAAGAATTTGGATAAAATTTGGTAGAGTAAAAAACTAAGCTTGGGTGAGAAAAAGCAGAAGCTGCCCAAACCATCCCAGTATCTGCACTAACTAAAGCCTTACTCCCCAACATCTTTATAAGAGACTCATAATAAGTCCCACTAAATTTTTCAACACCGCTTATACACGGATCATCTGAGCCACCTAATTGAATTAATTCTAAGTCATTCGAATTACAAAAGCCCTTGACTTCTTCAATCATTCCTTCAGTCAAATTTTTAGCTCTGCCAAAGCTTGTATATGGAGAAATGCAAATGTAGTTCCCTTGCTCGACCTTTGGGTGGTTTAATTTAAAATCTTGTAATTCTTTAGGAGGTCTTGGCAAACCGTGCATTAAGCAAAACTCTTCAGTCTGATGCCAGTAATTATACCAATCTGGTATAACGTGTTTTGGCATTGGATTAAAGAATTTAACGTCCCCGTATTTCAACTTCAGCCCTTCTATTTTTAACTTATCATTTTCAGTGGGCCAATCATCATAACCATCCCAAATTACAACTTCATCAATATCTTCACTGAGATTAAAAGCCTCTGCGACATCTTTGTATTTTTTGTTTATTCCATAAAGAAGTCTACAGCTAGGATCAAGAGATTTTACAACTCTTGCCGCAGTCAAACAAATAAAAAGGTCTCCATATTGGCCTTGATGAAATCCAATATAAGTATTCATATATTAACAAAGAAATGAGGTGGAATGTTTTTAAATTTATCTTCAGATTTAGGCCAGACCATTTTTGAATGCGACCACTCTTTGTTAATCAAAGTAAAGACAACTTGTACAAAAGCCTCTTTGTGAATCCTTACATCTTTAACTTCAAAAGCCATTTGTTCTAAGAATACTTTAAAGTTTTCAGGAGGATAAATTAAACTTGGATAAATTGTATTGTGAGTTATTGAAGAGTGAGGAATTGTTAAATATAGTAAGCCATCTTGTTTGAGAATCTTTTTGATTTCGTAAAGAAGATTGTAGGGGTTTTGAACATGTTCGATGACCTCAAGGCATGTGGCTACATCAACTTGTTTTTCATTCTTTAGGAAAGAATCTGAGAACTTTTGGTCTAAGTCTACCATTGTATAATCACAATAACTCGTGGCTGCTTCAGAGTCATATCCATCAAAACCAAAAAACTTGTTTTTGTCAGAATCTAATCTTTTGAATAAACATCCATAACCACACCCAAAATCTCCAATCCTTTGATTTTTGATCTTTTCCAACTCAAAATCTTTTACGAAAAAATCTAATCTAGCACCATGATCACGTTCATAGTTTTCTTCTGGTTGCCTATCGAAAAAATCACAAAAATTATTGTCCTTCATATCTTAAAAGTCCTTTCTATCGAATTATTATAAGGAAATATCGAAGAAATTCTATTCTCTAAAATATTTTTTAACCCAATTGCGAAATATTGAGGATCAGAGTAAAGAGGTAAACCCCTCTCTTGGAATGGTAACCACCTCGCTTTAATCATCGGATTAGTTACTCCCACTTGTGAATAGTAGTCAGCAGTTTCTATTGTAGGAACTCCATTGGCATAAGCCATATACTTAAAACCAGAATCAATGGTTACAAAAACTTTAGCCCCCATTACGGTAATACATGCCTCCTCAATACTAGAGCAAACTATTTTAACTTTATCCAAAACATCAGAGTAACGTTCTTTTTCTTTCTCTGTGCAAATCGCGACTAGCTTATTGCCAGTATCATAAAGAGAGTTGACCAGTTTGGTGATATAATCCTTCTTAAGATTTTTTGGCTCCCATAAATTATGAGTCAAGTGCAAACAAACATAATCTCCTTTTGGGGCTGTGATCTCTGGTTTTGGGAAGTAATAGAATCTACTCAACCAATCAAAATCATAAGTCGTCCATTCCATTTTGTCGATATGGAGATCATAAAAGAAATCATAATCACTCTTATCAACCTCCCCCAAAAAACAATATCTGTCAGACATGCTTGGATAAAACCTCTCTAAAACATCTAGTTGGTAAGTCTCTCCTCTATTATTATCAAAAGCGAAAGTAATATGACAATCAGAGTTATGTTCTCTGATAGCAGGAATAAATCTATTAGACAAAAGACAATCTCCTAACCCGCCCTCTACCCTAACAAGGACTTTAGATTGTGTCATAGAGGTCATTTTGTTTTTCTTGCTTCTGAATGTCCTTAACATGAAGGATGCAAAAATGCTCAATAGGATCACTAGATAATTTAGCTTGATTATTTGCTCCAGCTAAAACCTCATGAACTTTATTCTGCCACTTAACATGACCTTTGGTAGAAACAAAGCGAGATTGAAAATCAGGGAATCCCTCCCAACCCATTTCGTTTATGGTCCAGTTATATTTTTTGATGTGTTCTCCTGTCGCCCCGCGAACGATATTAATCCTTGGAATCCAAAGCAGATCAATACCTCCTTTTTGAACAACTGACCTTAATGCATTTAATAAAGACGGTGGTATTTGTTCATCAGCGTCAATCTGCATCAAGTAGTCTTTTGTAGATAACTCAAATAATGTATTCTTAAACTCAGAAAAATCTTTATTAAAATCAAAGTAGTTTACCTTCAATCCGCAAAGTTCGCAGAACTCTTCAATCTCTTTAGTTACTTTGTTCTTATCTGCCAAGATGACAATCTCTTCGTCTGGTAAAACATATGGCTCAAGTGAATTAATTAATCTTTTAAATTCGAAAAGCTCGTCTGCTACCGTTATCCCGTAAGTGATCATAAAAAAACTCCTTCTAGGTAAGCACAACCTAGAAGGAGCGATATAAGTCACTTCAAAGCTTTACTTAACTTCAATCATTATATCTTTTTTCTCCTCTTTTTCTAGAGGTATTTTGACTCTCAGTAGGCCATTCTTGTATTCTGCCTGAATGGAGTCCTTATCAACGTTCTGGTGCAAGGTAAAGTGCTTCTTGACAGATCGTCGAGATATTTTTCTATGGTAGAATTCAGCATCATCATCTTTTTGTTGAGATCCCGCCTCAATCTTTAAGGTTTGGCCAGATACAGATACAGAAATATCTTCCTGATCTAATCCAACTAATGCAAACTCAAGAATAAAATTATCATCCTTGTCCTTGTAAGCATCGTAAGGCTCTGAGCCTGAATACAATGGAGTATTAGCTTCATTAGCTAACAACTGCATACGCTTAAAGATATCTCCCTCGAAAACCAAGGGAGCCAACATTTTATTTATCATCATTGTCATACTACTATTTTTAGTTAGTTTTTGTTTTTCTAGCCCCGTTTTGGGTGCTGGAAATTCTCAGACAATAGAGGTATACTAAATCAATCCTCGTCGAATTGTGCTTCGTCAATACGATCTAGTATAAATGCTATTGTTTCGTCGAGTTCTACCTCGTCTGTAAAATTAATTTCTGGTTCGGTCATAGTGCATGTATATACACAATCCAGAACCTTGGGGAAATTTACCCTTCGCAAGATTTACATTCCATCATAGATCTTGCTAACTCTTGGCTAGGATTAGCACTTCTTTGATAATAGAAGCCTTTAATTCCATTCTGCCATCCATAAATCAAAAGCTGATTCACTTCTTTAGCAGGAGCTTTAGGGGCGACCATGATATTTAAAGATTGACCTTGATCGATATACTTTTGTCTTTGGGATGCTTGGATAACAATTTCTTTTTGACTGATTTCTCCAAAAGTTTTAAATACCTCCTTCTCATCATCAGACAAGAAGGATAAATGCTGCACTGACCCTCCTTTCCCTAGAACACTCATCCAAACATCATCATTATCTTTACCCTTCTCGACTAAGAGGGTTTTGAGGTAAGGATTTCTAAAGGTAAATTTACCTTTGGCGAGATCTTTAGTAAAATAATTACCATTGAGAGGTTCGATAGATGGAGAAACCTGACCTAAAATAAAGGAACTACTAGTGGTTGGCGCAATAGCTAGAGTGGTGGTATTTCGACGACCATAACCCTCACAATGCATAGGCTCCCCTAAACCTTCAGCCATTTCTGCTGTAGCATTATCCGCACGTTGACGAATGGTTTTCCAAATAGAACTATTCTGCATCTTAGCCTCCATACTCTCAAAGCTAATCATCTTACTTTGTAGGTAAGAATGCCAACCAAGAACCCCCATGCCCAAAGCCCTATGACGCTTGGCGAAGTTATGAGAAGACTCCATGAATGGGATATTTTTCGTCTTTAGGATATACTCCTCCATTACCGCATCAAGGAACATCACTAGGGTCTCAACAGCATCAGTCTTTTCTATCTCTTCCCATCTTACAAGATTCAAAGAAGATAAACAACAAACAAAAGACTCATCTTCTTTAGACGGTAAGCTAATCTCGTTGCAAAGATTAGAAGCGTAAATCTTCATATCTTTATCTTTGTAGCAGTCAGGAGCATTCTTATTTGCTGTATCTTGGAAAAAGATATATGGATATCCAGTCTCAAAACGCTTTCTAATTACAGAAGCCCAAAGCTGACGTTTTTCTGTATCACCATCAATCATGCTTTGCATCCAATCATCAGTTACAGTAAGGGCGAAAGACATATCTTGAATGGCGTTACCCTCACTCTTAATGCGGAGAAACTCTTTTACATCAGGATGTTCGATAGGGAGATAAGCCGCGAAAGAACCACGACGAACATTCCCCTGAGAAACAACAGCAGCAACTTTATCAAACAGCTCCATAAAATGGACTGCTCCAGATGATTCGCCACCAGAATTGATTGGTGCTCCACGCTCGCGAAGATCACCAAAATAAGCAGAAGTCCCTGACCCGTGCTTAGTCTGCATTCCTACCTCAGACTGTTTGGCTAAGATGCCATCCATTCTGTCAGGAACGTAGACTCCGTTACAGGATATCGGTAGACCACGATCACGACCAAAATTAGACCAAACAGGGGAAGCTAAGGAATAAAATCCCTGCTTCATATAAGACTCAAACTTGTCAGCAAACCCGTCCATGCTTAGATACGCTTCAGCAGTATCTGCAATATCACGAATCCTCTGCTCTGGAGTTTCACCCTTCTTTAGATATCCCCTCTCAAGAAATAACCTTGAGTCATCATTTAGCCAATAGTAGTCTGTCATTTAAAACAAGTCTTCTGCGTTGAACGTCTGCGAATTTTTTGAATACTCGACTGGTCGAGCATAAAAGAAGTCAGTAGCATTATTGCCAAGTAACTCCTCTTCAAACCAGATGGTATCTTTCAGCAGATTTTTGTCAACATCAAAAGCTTGTTTAAAGCCGATTCTTTCCATAGAATCGTTGATTCTATTTTTAATGAACTCCTTGAGGACAATTCCATTCAATCCCTTCTCACGTATGCCATTAATCATCCAATCTACGATTTTACTCTCAGCATTAAATGCTTGTTGAGCTTCGTCAAGAACTCGTTGTTCCAATTCCTCGTCAAAAAGCTCAGGATGCTCTTCGCGGATAGTATTAATGATCTTCATTCCAACGAGAGCATGGAGGTTCTCTTCATTACGAGTATACTTAACTTGTTGATCAGTGTCCTTTAGAACATTTTTGTTTCTAGCAAACCAGTTTATTACGTAAAATTGGGAAAACAGCGACACGTTTTCTACAAAAAGGGTGAACAGGATTAAAGCATAAACATATTGCTTCTTGCTATTCTTATAAAACTTATGCGTATATTTACGAAGGTAGTTCACTCGACCCTCAATGAAGTCAAGCTTCAAATTTTCCTCAAATACATCTTCTAGACCCAATACCTCAAGCAAGCGTTCATAGGCGTTATTGTGAATAACCTCTACGTTTGCCATAACGAACCCCAAATCACTCAATGATGGGTGTGGCAAATTATCACCAAGCTTACTCCAGAACTTTTTAACAGCAACTTCGATCTGCCCAATAGCAGAAAGTGTTCTAACGATTATCTCTTTCTCCCTCTCATCAAGCGAAACATTGAAGTCCTGAATATCAGAAGAAAAGCTAAATTCTTTATCGGTCCAGAACCCATTATGCATTGCCTCAATAAACTCTCCTGCCCACGGATAATGGTCAGGCTTCCTCGATATTTGCTCTTCAAAAATCATTGTGTATCTATTTACACGGTTGTCAAAAATGGGCAATGAAAAAATGAAAAAAGTTGGCAAAGCCATTATATTAATGCGAACGCAGTGAGTATTAATATAATACGAATCCTAACAGCACTGTAAGGATACGTACCCTTACTACTGCGGCTTCCAATACGTCCATTATAATTACTGAGAAAAATCCGTCAACAAAAAAGTTTTAGTTGATTTTTTGTAGATTTTTCCTAGCATAATCGTAGTTAGGTATGGACAATCAAGCTACTGACCCCGAATTAACAAATTTGATCAAAGAGGAGGATCATGAGGAGGCATTAAATGTTTTAATATGCAGACACTCTGGCATATACATTGACATGGTTAGGAGGTATGCGTCGAAGTCTCTCCCCACAAATGACATAGCGGATATTATCAATGACAAAGATTATATTATCTACAAGGCAGCTTTAGATTACGATGAACTTAAAGCTAAGTTCTCAACTCATGTTGGTAACAAAGCCAAATACCTTTGTTTAAGCAGAAAGACTGCTCGAAAGAAAAACAAAACCACATTGTCCTTCGATTCTATTGACTATGCAGAGGAGTCAAAAGATTTACACCCAGATCAAAGCTGTGAAATCAGAGAAAGCTTTTCCTCAATCATTGATTTGATCAATAATCATCGCGACGAAAGAGTAAAAATTATTTTTAAAGAAAGATATTTTGGAGGAGAGGGAAGCAAGCTCAACACTTGGAAGAATATTGGAGACAAGATTGGCATATCTGCTCAAGGATGCATAAACATACATGACAAGTCTTTAGAAGAATTTAAAAAACAAATTAAAAAAAATGCATAAACTGAATTTTGATGCGCCATTTAACTCCTTAAGCTTAGGGAACGTTTCTCTAAATTTCCTAAGAGAATTAAAGAAAAAAGATTTAGACTTAAATATTTTCTCGATAGGGAACTTAGATTTCTCTGCATTTGATAAATTGTCCGACGAAGACGGTCAATATATTAAGGAAAACTCAAACAATTCCCTCAAACGATTTGAAAGATCAACTCCGACTTTAAAGGTATGGCACATCAATGGTTCAGAAAAAAAGATTGGGGATAATCAATTTCTGTATACTTTTTATGAAGTAGACTCTCCGACAGAGGAAGAGATTAGTATTGTGAAAGCTCAGAATCATGTTTTCTTTTCTTGTTCTGAAGCTGCTCAAGTATTTAAGGATAAGGGGTGCGACAATGTGTCCTATGTCCCCCTTGGTTTCGATCCAGATTTCTGTAAGACAAATAAAGAATACCTTGGTGACGATGTAATTCATTTTGGCCTTATTGGGAAAATGGAGCGAAGGAAAAATACTCAAGCTCTCATACAACTATGGTGTAATAAATTTGGCAACAATCCAAGATATCAACTAACCTGTTTGGTAGGCAACCCTTTCTTGAAAAACGAGCAAATGAATCAAATGCTTTCCCAAGCTATGAATCATCAAAAGTATTCTAATGTAAACTTTTTGCCTCGACTTAAGACAAATAGCGAAGTCAATGATTTAATCAACTCAATTGATATTGACTTGTCTGGTTTGTCCAATGGAGAAGGTTGGAATCTTCCAGCATTCAACGCTACAGCCCTTGGTAAGTGGTCTATAATTAGTAATTGTAGTTCTCATAAGGATTGGGCTAACGAAGGCAATTCTTTACTTTTAAACCCTATCGGCAAACAACCTTGCTATGACAACATCTTTTTCCACGAAGGATCTAAGTTTAACCAAGGAGAATATTATCGACTCCACGGAGATCAGATTTCAGCGGCAATTGATCAATCTGTTCAGATGGCGAAGTCAGAAAATACAGAGGGTTTAAAATTGCAAAAAAAATTCACATACGAGAAAACCATTGAAAAAATTCTAGAAAAAATCTACTAATATGTCCATTTACATCTACAAACACCCAGAGACAGGAGAACACAAAGAAGTAGTTCAAGGAATGAATGAAGAACATATTCATATTGATGAGTTCGGCTTAGAATGGAAAAGAGTATTTACAGCCCCTCATGCATCAATTGACACTAAAGATGACGCTTGGGACCACAATGGGTTTGTAGAGAAAACTGGCAAAATGAAAGGAACTGTAGGCGATGTTCTGGATTATTCCTCAGAATTGTCTGCTAGAAGGGCAGAATCTAAAGGTGGAGAAGATCCAGTCAAAAGAAAGGCTTTCGATGACTACGAGAAGAACGTGGGCAAAAAGCACATCTCTGATAAAAAGAAGACCATTGAGACTTCCAAGATAAAGGTAGATCTAGATTGATTCTAGACATGTCCAGTTTGGAAATCGTCAAAATTAATTACTCCTGTAAATCCATTTGTAGTAAATACTAATCTTGCCCTGTCTGGATTACTTACCGTGTCAACCAACATATATCCTGTTGTCATATCATTGGCTGGTAGCTTATTAAAAGAATTAGTGCCAAAACTATTCCCCACGACACTATTCAAATAAGTGCCTAAAGGTGCTGGTGATCCCGGTCCATACATCGACATCCTAACTCCCGTTTCGTCAACCCAAGTCTGTGATGCTGCTTCAGAATTATCATTTAATACTACGCTACCTTGAAATTCAGCTGAAGTTACGAACTCAGCGTACCCACCAACTTTTAAACTAGATTCAATACCTACGCTGCCACTAAAAATTCCAGAGTGAGTTGAATTTACATTTAGATGAGAGTTAAAGTAAGTATCATCACCATTGAATTGGACATCACCATTTTGAAAGTTAACTCCGCTCCCGAAAGAAACCAATAAAGAATGGTTCGTACTATTAGTTACAGCTGTTTCGTGATCAGCTAATATCACCGACCCTGTGACTTGATCATCGAAGGAAACTCCGTTTCCACCTAAAATTGTATTTTTTTGTCCACTCGCCCCAAAACCAACTGATTCTCCGTTAACAAGGGTATTGAACGATCCTGAAAAATCAGTTATGGACTTGCCATTTAGTAAAACATTGTTGACCCCTGAAACGGTATTGTTTTCTCCAGCTAAACAAATTGAGTCGTTCGAAAATGAATTATTATTCGGAACAGTAAGAATAGTCGATTCTGCACTGGTAGCGAGATCACTAATAATCATTGGGCCAACGATATCCCTATCTAAATTAATCTGAATCCCAGTGGAGAGATCAGTAAATGTAAAATCACCACTAGGACTTGTAAAAGTAGGTAATTGTAATTGTTGTGGTTGAATTTTAGTAAATGCCATGCTACAATAGATTATCTAAATAAGAATACACTTTTTCCATGAAATTTACACTTTACAAGCCAAACGCGAAAAATACTGGATCTGCATTTACATTCGATTGCACTAAAGATAGAAAAGGCAAGCCTGTTCTCTTCGTTTCCATGATCCTTCAGCATAGCTGGAATAATGAGCGCAAAACAGGATCTTTCAAGGAGAATGCGAAAAATCCAGATAAGTCTACCACAATTAAGCTGACAGAAATTGAAGCTGGCGAATTCATCTCTTCAATGAAAACTAGGATTCCATTTCTAGGTTTCCATAAAACAGAAGAAAAAACAACAATCATCAAGTTCACCCCTTGGGACAAAAATCGCGTTATCAAAAATAAAGATGGCGAAGAAACATTTAAATCACCAGCTTGGGGTCTTACAGTTACAAAAAACTCTTCTCAATTCTTCAAACTCCCAATTGAAGCGGGAGAAGCTGAGTGTCTAGCTGTTTTGCTTGAGGGTTATATCAAAGAGGGCTTAACTGCTCAAGCTGAAGCCTACAAACAAGATCAGCCACAAAAAACTTACCAAAAACCCACTCCCAAAGCGTCTGTAGCTGAAGACGAAGATGACGATGTCCCGTTCTAAAATTAAAGTATTAGTTCAGTCTAATTACTCCCGTATGGTGACGGGGTTTGGGAAGAATATGAAGAACATTCTACTGGCTCTTTATAATGACCCAGACATTGAAGTAGTAGAAGCTGCCAATGGAGTACCATATGGCAGAGATATTAATACTCCTTGGGAGTCTTATGGGACATATCCTTCGGACCAAAAAACTTTAAGTGAGATAGAGAAAGAGCCAGTAAGAAAAAGAGCTGCTCAATATGGATTCTATGCAATCGACAAAATTGTAGAAAAAGTCAAACCAGATGTATTCCTAGGAATTGAAGATGTCTGGGCATTTAGAGAATACGAAAAAAAACATTGGTGGAATAAAACAAAAAAAATAATTTGGACAACTTTAGATAGCTTGCCTATCTTAGATCAAGCTATCGATATGGAGCCTAAATGTGATCAAATGCTAGTTTGGGCTAGCTTTGCTGAAAAGGCAATGAAAGAGCTTGGTCATGAGAAAGTAGAGACTGTCCACGGAGCTGTAGATTACAGCCACTTTAAACCTTTAGAAAATAGGAATGAACTACGAAATTTACATGGTCTTGATGGTGATTTTGTTATTGGTTTTGTATTCAAAAATCAACTAAGAAAATCAGTACCAAACTTACTAGAAGGATTTAAAAAATTTAAAAATAAGAACCCAACGGTCTCTGCGAAGCTCCTACTGCATACAGACTGGGCAGAGATCCAACATGGATGGGATATTCCAAGATACTTAAAAGAAAAAGGTCTTGAAGATGGAAGTGTTTTAGCAACTTATGTTTGTCATAAATGCGACGATTACTTTGTTAAACCATACTTCGGAGAAGATAAAGATTGTTCTTCTTGTGGATCAAAAAAATCTGTAAAAACCAAAAATAGTGGAAAAGGAGTTGGGGAAAAAGAGCTTAATGAAATCTATAATCTAATGGATGTTTATTGTCATCCATTTACGAGTGGAGGGCAAGAACTGCCGATTCAAGAAGCTAAAGCCGCTGGGCTTATTACTCTCGTTACAGACTACTCTTGTGGGACTGACTCCGCATATGAACATCAAGGTGGGATTCCTCTAGATTGGAACGAATATAGAGAACCAAGCACTCAGTTTATAAAAGCCACAACTTGTCCAGATAGTATTTGTGAGAGACTAGAGCAAGTTTACGAAATGGACGAAGAGTCTAAATATAAATTAATAGAAACTGGCAAAAAATATGTGCAAGAAAATTTCTCAGTTCAAAACACAGTACAGAGATTGAAGCACTTGATCAAATCAGTTGAATTAAGAACGAAAAAGGAGGTCGATGAACAATCAAAAAAGGCTACTCCAAAACTTCAAGATTTCTTAAAAGATGTACCTTTAAAAGATAGAATCGCTGTAGTTCTTCCAAGGTCAGCAGGAGATGTATTAATGGCGAACTCTCTGATGGAAAACCTTCACAACCTCTATCCTGATAAAAAAATATTCTTCGTTACTCAGCCAGAATTTTATGACCTCATAAATGACAACCCTTTCGTCCACAAAGTAATACCATATTCTGATTCTCTTGATAATATGTACGTTCTTGAGGGAAGAGGCGACCACGAAGGTCTTTTCGACATTGCTTTCTTGCCACACTGCATGACTCAAAAAACATACAGTTACAATCACAACGGGAAAGATAAAACTCAATTTAGATTAAGATGAGCCACCTAGTAGAAGTTTACGCAAAAGACTTAGGGGTTAAGATTGGTAAACCATATTTTAAACCTCACTTTTTTCCTATTCTTGAAGAGAACTATATTACCATTCATAATGATAATAAGGTTCAATCTAAAGAATATGATTATTGGGAAGATGTTATTTCTTTGGTAAAAAAACAAGTTCCAGACATTAAGTTTATTCAGGTGGGTTCTGGGAAAGAACCAAAAATTAAAAACGTTACAAAATTTTTAAAGACTACTAGCATTAAACAATCAGCTTATATAATTAAAAATGGGTTGATGCATGTTGGGACAGATAGTTTACCAATTCACATCGCTTCATCTTTTGACAAACCTATTGTCGGAATATACGCTCATACACATGCCTCTACTTGTAACCCAGTCTGGGGTTCGAAAAAGAAACATACAATAATTGAATCTCATAGAAATGGTAAGAAACCATCTTACTCTTTAAAAGAGACCCCTAAACAGATTAACTTAATTAAACCAGAGGAAATAGCTAACGCTATTCTGAAAAAATTAGGCGAAAACAAAAGTTCTAGGAAAACAATTTTTATTGGAAATAAATACAAAGAAGAATTTATTCATATTATACCAGATAATAAGTATAGTTCCTCTTCAAAGAAAATAGTCATCAGGTTTGATTTACTACACAATGAAGAAAATACTCTTCATTTATTCAAAGATAATCTAGTCTCGATAGTTACCAACAAGCCATTAGGAGATGAAATTTTAATTCAGGAAAACATAAATTGCATCAATTATTTCTCTGATCACTTTGATTCAGATTTTATCGAACGGTCCAAAAAGAAAGGGGTTGCTTTACGCTTGTTCTGTACAAATGAAGAAACCCTCAAGGAAGAAAGGTATAAGTTTTTTGATGATCAGGTTTTCTTAATGAATGAATCTAAGAAAATAGAAGAAGCGAAAAAATTAGTAAAGCTCCCTAAAAATAAATTAAAAATAAAATCTTATTCGATTTATTTCAAAAATGATCAAGCGTATCACTCTCTTTTCGAGGCTAACGGCAAGCAAAATTTAGACGATATTTTCGTTGACTTAGATAAGCTTATGCTCTATACTCAGTGAAATGAGCGATAAAAAAATTTACGGACCCGACATTTACAAGCGTAATGAGCACGGACTTTTAGAAGATGCAGAATACGAATTTAATGAGGATGGCTCTGTAAATTGGAGAGCTATGATTAAGCCAGAGTTTCTTTATCCGAATAAAGACTGGTTTGAAGCTCGCAAAAAAGATGTGCCTACTTCTCCAGAGGGCTTGGATGATAAACAGCTTTTAATCATGCTGGGGGGTATTAAGGAGTTGGCTCGACTTAGAGGGTTCCAGAGTGTTTCATTCAAAACCGACCACCTTAGTGATACTTATGTTGTGGCTAATTGTGAAATTGTTTGGTCTCCTAATTATGAAAGTCATAATCAAAGTGTTGTTTACCAAGATGTCGCAAATGCGACACTACAAAATACAGGTTCTTTCGCGGCTAAGTTCTTAGAAACTATCGCTTGCAATAGAGCTTTTGTAAGATGTGTTCGAAATTTTCTAAACATTCACATTGTCGGGGCTGACGAAATTGATAAATCCAAAGGAGCTGTCAATTCGCACTCGGTTGAATCTTCTAACGATGAAAATATAGGTAGGATTCTTTCTCCTCACGCAAGACTATTCCAAGATTGGCAAGATCACGGTGGTGGAGGTGGCAATTTTGACGACTTCAAAGAAACTCTTCGCTCCTTATGGAAACAAGATATTTATCAAAACGAAGATACTCAAAATTGGAATGACTTTAATGACATCCCAGTAAAAGAGGTCCGTAAGCTAAGGGCTGCAATCAGGAAACTATAGGCCCAAGAAGTTTTTCTGTTTCGCAGAAAAATTAATATTAGAACCTGATGTTAAGGCTGTTCTAAAACCAGCATTGACGATCAATTCTTCGTCAGGCTTCAATAATTTAACAGTTGATTCTTGAATTGTTGTCGTTACTCCAGAAGAAGTCAACTTAAGACTTACACCAGAAAGTGTTATAGAAAAAACAGTTGGCAAACTAATGCCTACGATAGTCCTACTAGAAGATTTGTTTGTTTGAACATTGGATTGTCTTGCTGAAAAATTAGCTGCTTCTAAAGCTTTAATATCAGAGATCTTTCCATTCTTTGTATCGAGAGTTATAGGGAATAATGGATCACCTGAAGCTCCGTTTGTTTTAATATTAAAATATTTTACATCAAATCTTTCTGCAATTTCTGAGAGCTTTTCAGCAGCGGAGTCAAGCTTTGCTTGCCTTCTATTTCTTGCTTCCTCTTTCTTCCTAGTCTCGTCTGTTTCTTCTTCATCTGTTGGTCTCTTTACCCTAGTGTAGTAAGCTTTTAATGTGTTTGGAGCGTCTTTACTAATCTCAGAAATGTTGCCATATATTGCTTTAGATTGCTGTATTAAATGGGCGACCTTTTCTGCAAACTTCTTAGAGTAAGCAAAAAAGTTTTCCCCAGTATGAGGATTTTTTATAAAAATAAAGTTTTCGTCATTAACAATCTCGTAATCAAAATCTTCTTTCTTTTTCCCCGCAGATATTCTTTGGTTCCCCTTCACTACACCAATAAAACCATAATTCCCTCCTATCCCAGAAGAGTCTGATTTACCAAATATATCTTTTAGCGATTTATCTCCGTGTCCATTTAATTCTAATACAGTTTGCAACGATTGAAGTCCATCTACATCTTCGACTTTAGTTTTCGCAATGTCATAAGGGCCAGAGATGCTCATGTCTGAGCTTCCCCACTGCATTCTTCTAGATTTATATCTTGAGAACTTATTAGATACAAAGATAGAACTAGAGGCTAAATCGAAAAAATCTTGTAGAGATTTGAATATTTTATTCCTAGATGGATTACTCAACCTCCCTCCATCAGTTTTACCCTCAACTTGGTTCCGAAACGTTACATATGTACCATTTTTTAAATCAAAATCTCCATCAAACTCTTTCTCCATATATTTCAGAACTGTCTCACCAGCGACGAATTTTCCCCATTCGCCTGATTTTGCGTCATTAAGCTTACTTGAATTTTTCCAATCTTCACCCCATTTAACGTTTTTCCCCCCTTTGTCTTTATAGGTAGCATAATGAGCTATAGCATCAAAAGTAAATGAATCAAATTTACCAGAGAGATACAACCCATAAAACAACTTTAATAAACTTTGATCAAATTTAAACAAAGCACGTACAGCTTTCATTTGCAGCTTGTGAAAACGAACATACCTTTGCCCTGAACCGAACTCGAAAGTTTGAGTTTGTTTCTCAATTGTCGAACCAAAGGCATTAACGATCTTCGGAGATAGCTTATCATCCGTAAAGGAAGCATTTAAATATTTTTTTTGTACATCTCCTGATTGAGTGAATGGATTTGTAATACTCAATTGAGAAGCAGAAGCAGAGTTTACGAATTTTATCACTCCAAAATGGAATGGGTCAACAAACCAATAATAACCATATTTAGAAGCAATGCTCGATGCTACTGAATCTAAAGTCCCAGACTCTCCGAACAAGACTTCATCTGTTGATGATTCCGGTAGTCCTACCAAGCTAATCCCAGCCAAAGCGAAACCCTGTTTTGCTTCCTGTAAAGTATAGCCAAAATTTAAGTCGTAGTTTGCTAAATCTGGATTTTTTTTATAAAAAGGATTTACCTCTTCTTCGTTGTAACTGAGCTTTCCTTTCAGCTCTCCATTTTGATAGGCTAAAGAAGTTTTCTTGCCCTCAGAATTCACAGAACTTTCTTCATTATAAACATTCCCAATTGCTATAACTCCAGTGCCATTTAACCTTTTGGGCCTCTTAAATGGAAATTTTTGTTCAGTATTTGTTATTGGGCTATTAGGTAATTCACTAAAATAAGGCATAGTTACTTCTGATCCAGATCCAGAAGAGAATCTAGGATTAGAACGTCCTAATCCGTCCATCATCCTTCCAGAGCCAGAAGTCAATACATTCCTAGATCGTCTTGCAGCACTTACCCCAGAAACTCCTTTGTCATGAGGATGGCAATCCCGACCTCTAACAACGAAACAGTGAGACTTTAACCTTAGAGATGTTGAATCTTCATATTTTCTAGAAAATGTCTTCTGGTTTCCATCTTGCTGTATGGTTTTTTGAACTACTATAAAATTCTTCATCAAATTTTGAATTTTATCATTAGAAAATGTAGTGCGATTAGAACTAGAGCCAATTAATGTCCCAAGATCCTCCTCATCTGCTAAATCGATAGCGTTAGCAACACTTTGAATAGATACAGAATGACTACCTCCTGAACTGGAAAAATTGAAGTCCAAGGATGTTAATGTTTCTTTGTCACTAATAATAGCCATTACAATACATAAGTTTCTAGTTGTTCATCTGTCAAAGTGAACGAAGAGTTTATTCCTGTCTCTATCATATACACTCCAGTATAGGTTTGAAGAAAATCTTGGGGATCTTGTTCCATTCCATTCAAGTAAAAGTCAATATGATGCTCTACAAATCCTGATCCAAATAAATCAGGTCCATCAGAAAATACCTCATTTATTTTATCTTTTTTTGGGATAGCAAATAAGTGTCCTGTAGTACCGTAAGCAGGTTGCTCAGAATATTTTAGTTTTTGCCCGTTTAAAAAAACATCGTAATTTTCGAATAAAGCATCTTCGGTTCCAGCATTAGAATAAGCAGTGTGGACCTTAGATCTAAGGCCATCAACATCTAAAGCGGAAAGAGGTGAGTGAATTGAAACCCCAGCAGCGAAATCTCTTTTATCGTAAAATACAATATCTTCACTACCTAAAGTTAAACTCGGATCAAAAATAATATTGCCTTTTGAATTATCTATATCAATAGCATAATTCCCAGAGTCACTTACGCTATAATAATATTGGTTTAATCCATCGGTAATAGAAAACCCTCCTTCAAGAAGAGTCTGAGAATTTAAAGAAGCTAAAGAACAATTTGAACCTGTAATTACAGAATCATCAAAAGCTAATGAGTTTTCTTTTTTTCGACCGTTCGCATCTAAAACTAAGTATTCGGCTTCTGAATATTGTTGTAAAGAATATGCTAACTGGTTTTTATGCAGGATGTCCAACATACTCCCTGACATAGTAGAGTCTCCAGTAGATAATATGTAATTATAAGTCATGACCTGCCTCCCATATAATAAATAAAATTTTTCTTAAAATCTTCGCTATCTTCTGAGAAAGTTGTTCCAGAAGAAGCTGGAATAGATATAGAATAAGATTCTTGCAAAGGAGTTTGGGTAACTCCACTAACCTCAGAAAGTGTTCCAGTCAAAGGTGTTTTCCCAAACAAATCAATAGTTATTTTTTCTTGAGTTATACCAGTTGTTTCAGTATAAGTTTCTATTGACTCAGAAATGTCATTTAATCCCAAAGTATCATAAGCATCTTCTCCAGTAGGATAATAAATATATCCAGAGTTTGAATGCAGTTGACCTAATTCTTCTTTATAAAATGTCTTAACATTTCCATTATTTAAAGTATAATACTTGTAATAACGTTCTCCCTCTTTCTTGTTTTCTGACGAAGATAGTACTGCTCTGCCAGTAAACTCTTCTCTCCCTGTAATTATCTCTAATGTACCAGTAGAAACATAATCATAACCAGTTATTCCAGTTTTATAAATAATTGTATTAGCGTATCCTGTAAGTCTTTGCTCTGTTGTTGTAGACCCACCGTTAAAAACGTAATTACTAATCATTCCTTCGCCCAACTCTTTTAAAAACTCTTCTTCAATGTAACCAGAGAAGATAGCTAGATTGTTCAAGCTCCCACTAAATGTTGTATCATAATGATTTGTTGATCTGAAATAAGTATCGCTACCTCCGAAATTTAATACTGAAGTGGAGGAAATATAATTTTTATCAACAGGTATCTCCAAGCTTCTCACTAAGCTATTGAAATAATCAAAAACACTCAGTGTGATAAAAGATTCTGTTGCAGATACTGCGATTAAATTTCTTTTAGATAGCTCTATAGAATGAGCAACATCAATTGCATCACCATTAGGGCCAAAAGTTTGACAAAATAAATGACCCCTATCAGTAATTCCAATATTAAATCCTTCAGACGTTTCTATATTAAAGGAATCAATGGTTTCCTCTCCAGTCGCGAAACAACCCATTATAATTCCATCATCAATATCCCCATCAGCAAGCTCAAAATCAATCAAAGTAGATATATTGCTTGTGTTTAATCCATCTAAAGGTACTTGAAAATTTCCAGAAATTAGATTTAATTTATCTCCATTTAATATACCGGAAGCCTTCATTAGAGCTGCGCCTTCACTACTGTCTCTCGCTCCAAGTAAAAATCCAGTATGCGTGGAAGGATCATTAGTATAAATAGAGTTAACTCGCACTCCTGTGTAATCTGAAGAGCTACTATTTCCCTGCACATTCACTTCATCTGAAGAGTCAAATACAAAATCGTAAAAAGCTGAGAGTCTTTGATTAGACCCCAGACTGTTTTTCAACTTAAAATATAAACCCTTATCGCTCATTAATAATACTTTGCTAAATTATATGATATTGAATTTTGCCCTGTTGAGTAAGACTCTGATATAACATGGTCCCCAGTACAATAAACAGAGACTAATTCTCTCAAGGTATCTAATTTACTACCATCATTATTACAGGTCGCTGAAATAGAATACTGCCCCAAACTTCTAGATATAACTTCAGCAGCTTGGAACCCACTTATTGTTTCTTGAACACTGTTAATAACAAGAGGTTTTTTATCCTGAATATTAAAAGATAAATTTTTTAATTTCCCTGTAGAATAATCTATTTGATTATTATAATTATAGTTATATGAAATGGTATTCTCAACAGGATCTTTCGATATAGAAAAAGATTCTGGCTCGACGTTTATATAAGACGAATTAAGTTCATAACCAGTTGCTACTCCAGAAAAGTCTTGAATAGCCGATACAGCTATCGAATATTGATCGACTTCACTAAGGGCTGATTCTATAGCCTGAAAGCGAGCGTTGTTTTCAAATTCTCCTGTTGAGTCAATAAGTAAAGTCCCAAAATATTTTAGATCTCCTTGGATGGAGACAGAAGATACAGCAGCATCTTTTGACAAACGAATGGAAGAAACGTAGGAATGTAATACATTACCATTTATTAAATCTACTTTATCTGAGTCCGTGAAAGTGAATGAAAATTCAAGTAAATTAGATCCAGTATTTAAATTGTAATTAAATGCAGTTGGACCCTCTTGAACAAAACTATAAACACCTGATTCATAATCAGAGTAAGAATTAACCAACGCATTTATTGCGACATCAGTCGCTTGTGCTGGAGTGAAGTTACCAGTAGTTAATAATCCAACTTGAGTGCCTGTATTCGCGTCTATACTGCCCCGTACGCTTCCATCAACAGTAATTGAAAGTTGACTATCATTACTAAAGCTAATAGAAGTGGAGAGATCTACAATGCCACTATCAGAATAAGACCTAGCAGAGTTATCTCTATCAGCAGCAGAATATGAGTATACCTCAGTTACTCCATAAACATTAGATTTTTTATCGACATTTTCCGTCCTAGACCTCAAGAAAGCATTGTCGCCACTATTGAACAAAGCAATATTTTCAAATCCATAAGCAAGTTTTCCTGTAACAAATTTACGAGCATTATTAAAAGGATCTTCAGAATTTACTTTTAATCCTTTCGCTGAAACAGTATGAGTAGCGTTTATGATTTTGTTGTCTCCCTCTTCATAAGACCATGAATTTGCTGGCTCTGTAATTCCGAAATATTCTGAAAAAGTTTCTCCAGAATAATATAGCGCAGTTAAGTTGTATGGGAGGACTGTGGTAGAATCACTATTGCCAAAATCAATACTTTCCACGAAGGAACAAGGACAAGTTTTAGTCTCATTTTCAATTGTAATAGTTAAGTCTTCATATTCATTTAGAAAACCACTAACCATTTGCATTTTTTGTGCATCTAATCCGCTTAAATTACTCCCAGTAAGAAAACCGACCAAGTTGACTCTAATTGCGCTATGATCTAAAAGTCCACCCAATTTCACAACCTCATCTTCTTCAGAAAAAAGAGGTATTGGTTCTGGGAAAGAGTAGCTCCCGTATGTGATAGAAGTTGCCATCTTAAGCGATTATATATTGTATTACACGAGTTGTAGTACCATCTGACAAATTAGATTTCATAACATCACTCGCAGCATAAAAAGTTGTCTCTTGTAAAAATGCATTCATTTCTGAGGTCTTCCCATTTAAAAAGTCTTTCCCATAAAATTTTCCGTATGCTGGGTCTGAAGTGACGGTAGCTGTGACAGTAGCTGAACCCAACTTATTTAAATCAGAAGTAACGAGCTTTTCTTTTAGATTCGTTAGATCAAGAACAACAGAACTTCTTTTAACTTTATCTTCCTTCTGAATCGAAATGTTAAATTTCAAGATGCCTTTTGGCAAAGGACCAGAGTCATATGAGTCATCAGTAATATATTTTATCTCTTCTGTTACTGATCCTTGTGGTTTATCAATTGTAGCCGATCTTGATTTTTCATATATATCTGTAGCTTCTGAAAACAAACCTAAAACCTTGCTTTCATTTTTATCTTTATAAGAGGTCCATAAAGCTATAACGCTATCATATCTTGTTTGAGAGTTCTTATCTTTAGCTTTATATGTAACACTCAAATCGTATTCAAGAAATGTTCCATTTTTATTTTTGGAGCAATTATATATAATACTATTATCTTGTGATAATGCTGGGTTAGTAGAAAACTCAAGAGATAAATTCCCTTTTCTTGAATCTTTAGTAATACCTTTTTCTATTGAAAATGGCTTTCCAAATTTAGTCTGCTCATCAGAAATTATGCTATCTATTGTTGACGCTATAGCAGACTCCAAGACATTAGACGAATCATACTTTAGAGAAGTGAATTCAACATTAATTCTTTTACTTAAATAACCTATTTCATCAACAGAAATTGAGCTAGTGATTTTCTTCGATACGTTCTCTGAATCAACAATAAAGGAAGAATCAAAACTTTCTTGTAATTCTACAGATAAGTTTATTAAATCAATAGTTTGATTTAGTTTGCCATTGTAGTTATCATTAAATCTAGCATTCTCAGATATACCATCCTCATAGTATCCTAAGTTGGGTCTATTAGCGTAGTAATAATTAGTTAAAAATATCTTGACATTCGTCAAAAACTGATTTCCTGCATCTTGAGAATACTTAATAGATACATTTCTTGAATATGAGTAATCTGCATCAGACCTGCCGAATGTATAATTTTCTGAAAAGCTTTCTAGTAAATGAGGGTTTGGTATGTATTTCGCAAAAGTCTTTGAACTATAGTCATCCAACCTCCTCCTTTCTTGAATTCCAATGTTAACTGTATCCTCACCATTGAGAGATCCTTCTTCAAAAGAAACACTAGTTACTAATCCATTAAGTATTTCATCACCAGCGATCCTTGCTGTTATATTCCTTCTTTTATAAGCTGCTCTAATTGCCGATCTACCAGAAAGAAGAACTCCATCGTTATTATCGAAAAGAACATCTTCTACCTTTAAAGAATAATTTAAAGCAACTACATACCCAAATATCTCTTCACTCTCTAAATAGGAGTAAGATATTTGCGAGCTAGAATTGATTACATTATTTACTAAAAGACTCATTTAAATATTTTATAATCTTAATTCGCAGCCTCTCCTTTTAAAGCCCCAACAACGTCGTCCAACTCTGATTGCTCTTTACCGCGAGCTGCTTCAAGTTTAGCTATTCTTTTATCTTGTTCTTTAAGATTCACATCAACCCTAGACACTAATCCATTAACCGTTTCTGCTATACCAGTGACTACACCTGTTGCCTTAGCTAATATTTTTGTGTCTCCAGCTGCTTTTTCCAATGAAGTACGAATTTTCTGCATCTGAGCTGTTACATTAGATTTGCCGAATGCGTCTCCAAAATCGTTCATTTTCCTTTCTAATTCTTCGCCTTGTTTCGCTAATGCTGCTGCGACCATATCTAAATCACTCCTTCTTTTGTCATTAGCTCTTGATGGAAGATATTGAGAATAACGTTCTCTTTCTTCAGCAGTTCCCCCTTCGATACGAGACTTACCTTCAATTCTTCTTAAACCTGCTTCATCTATTAGTTGCCTACTATCTCCAGAAGCTAATCCAGCAGCTTTTCTTAAAGCATCTTTCATTGCTTCAGATTGACCAGAAAGTGTCGTTCCTTCAAATTCAGCAATACGCTTGGCCCTTTCTTCGTCTGTCTTCGCTGACTTAAAATCTTTTCGGAAAGCTCCTATTGAGTCGAGGTCAATTTTGTCGCCTTGGACTCCTTTGGAGATACCTGATATAGCGGTCTGAATAGCTTCACTTTGTAATTTGGCAGACTCTTTAGCAACTTCCGCTTGTCTGTTCAATATTTCTGTTTGCTTCTGCGCCATGAAAATAGCAGCATCTTTGACTTTTTGGTTAAAGTTTTCTGAAGCCTTCTTTATAGCTTCACCAAGCTCTTTTCTTTCTGCTGGATCTTTCGATACTCTAAGCTGAGTTTTTAAATCTTCAAGATCCCCCTTTGCAATACCTGCCTCTGCTTGTTTTGAACCAATAGCAAGATCTCTTTTTAAAACACCTGCCAATGGCCCTTGAACTCCTTGCATTAAAGCTGACGCAGTATCAAGGTTCCCTTTCTTTTCCTTTACTGTTTCTTTTAGTTTTATTCCTTCGTTTTTGCTTTTAAATCTTAATATGTCTGCTTCAATGCGTTTTAATGCATTTACTTTTGCTTGGATTGTCGCAGTTTTCGCTGCTATTTCACCTGCTCTGGCTGTCGCCTTTTCAAATTTAGCCATGACTTCTTCAAAGTCACTATTTATCTGTTCCTGTGTCCTGTCTTCTGAAGGATCTTCTAGAGTTAATGCAGTTAGTTGAGCTTGCATTCCCTCGATTGGTCCTGAAATATCAAGGTTGCCAAAACCTAGATCAGTTAATTTCTTTAACTTGGCAGTTATAACGCTTGCGTCCAGACCACCAAAGCCTTTTTCCATAGCGTCTTCAATAGATGCTCCCTTCCTTTGCTGTTCAGCAACTTTCGCCTGTGCTTTTTCGTATGCTTCAGCAGCTTTTTTATTTTTAAATAAGCCTATTCCCAAACCAACTAAAGCTCCAGCAGCTGCGCCAATCGGACCTCCTATCGCTGCTCCAGTCGCAGCGAAACTAGCCATCTCAGTTCCGACAGTCAAAAGACTTTGCTTGGTAGTTACCGCTTCACCTTCTATTGCTTTGTTCGCCTCTTGCAGTTGGGTTGACATCATGCTTAAGCCAATACTCGCGGTTATCCCCCCTTGTCCTTCCATCCTCCCTTGTACCCCCCTTTTTACTTTGTGAAACCTGCTATTTATATTGCTTGATCCGGGTGTTGGCTTGAGTTTAGAAGCCTTTCCCCCTACTTTTGAGAGAAGACCTAGTAAAGGTTTTATTAGACTACCAGCTGCGTAATTAGGGACATGTCTGTTTAACTTTAAATTTGGTAATGAACCTTTCGCCTTAAATGGCAGTTTCAGCCCCCTACTAGCTCTTTGTGCGCTAGTTGCCTTCCTCCTTTCAGATCTAAGGCTCGTTCCTTTTTTTCCAGCTGCTTTCGCAGTTTGTCTATCAACCTCTTTCTGAGTAAAAGCTCCAGCACCAGTCTCTCTTCTTGCTTTTCTGATAAATGACCTCTTGTTTCCACTAGAGCTAGAATTTTTAAAATCACCAATAGTCTGACGTATCCCAAAAAGCTTTTGAATTCTGCTGATATTTGGCCCTCCTCTAACATCAAAATCACCACCCGCATCCCTCTCTCTAGCCTCATATTTTAAAGACTTACTTATGCCCACTTCAAATGCAGATCCAACAGCAGCGTTCAAAGCTCCTTTGGCTCCACGGATAGAGTCAAATCCTTTTGCTATTTCAGATACTGGTGCAGATTTATCTAATGGCTTTATCCTTGAAGTCCAATCAGCAGCTTCCTTGAATAGATTGTCTTTAATTTTCTTTTCTAAAGAATCTTCTTCATTGTCAGATGCTTTTTTAATTTGAGAGGACTTTATTCCATGAATTTGATGAGTCGCCTTGTAGGGTTTCTTATCCACCGTCATTGGTTTGCCAAAAGAACTTCTTTCGTCTATTTTTGGAGTCAACATTACAAAACGGTCTCCCGATTGTTTCTCACTAAATGAAGTTCCTTCGGCTGACCCTTTTTTCCCTTTAAATAGGTTTCTCTTCCCGCTACCTTTGTTAAATCTAGGGATTTGATCTTCGCGTAAAATTTCTTCTCTTCCATTAATGCGAACTTGCATTTCGGAAGTGTTCATAACAGCAGGTCTCCCTCTAAAATCAGTCAAATAAGGCGATGCTCCTTTAGGAGCTTCTCTAGCCTCATTCATCATTGCTGACATCAAGTTTGGCTCCATTTCCCCTTCTCCTCCAGCAGCGTAACGCTTCCCTCGCTTACCTGTGAAACCTCCTGACCCACTAAATCCTCTAACTCCTTTTGCAGATGCTTGCGTAGCAATCCTTCTTACTAGCTGCTCTTGTTGAGTTAATAACTGATTTTCTCTCTTAATGGCCGAGATTACAGCTTGTTCTTTTTCAGCTTGTGTCGCTGTGGTGCTTGCAAGTTTTTTTCTTAAGTTAGCGTCTTTTTGCAATAAGCCAATAATACCACCTTCAATATTCTTGATTCTTTCGGCAGCAGAACCCATCTGCATTACTGTCTTGAATCCTTCTTTAGCGAATCTAAGAACAGTCCGGAATATCTTAACAAAAGCTACTGTAAACAACGCTAACCCCGGACCAGATATAAACCCTCCAATAATTTTGAATAATCCTTGAACAAATTTATTACCTTTTTCTGGATCAAGGGCTTTATCTAATCCTTCTGCTAAGGTTGTCGCAATCCCAACTAGACTTCCCAACAAGGGAGCAAAAGTAAGCTGGCCAACCTTCTCTCCAAGACTTGTCGCGCTAACAATAAGAGAATTCAAGTTTGCTTTCAATGTCTCATTAAGAGCGTTATTTTTTATCGTAGCTTCGTTTATAGCCTGAAAGGAAGTTGTAGTAGCCTCCCCAAAAACAGAAGCATCGTTACCAATATCTTTTAACGCAGCACTAACAACGTTAATTTGGAACACACCACCAGCGAGTTCTTTAATTTGACTTGCTACAGTTGGATCAGATATTTTTTGTAATGCATCAGATAAGGCTTTTAATTTTTGAACGCCAGACTGGTTTGCATCTATCGCAACTCCCAACGATTGAAGATCTTCAATTGTAGAACCCCTACTCAAGCGAGTAAAAATTGATTTAAAAGCGTTACCAATAACAGCACCACCACGCGCAGTCCTCTGCTCAACAGCGGTAATTAAACCAAGCAGTTCATCGAAAGAAACTCCCGCATCTTCTGCTGTAGAACCAGCTCGACTAAAACCATCTGCGAGGTCTTGAGCAGATACCGCGAAAGCGGTATCAACAGCGACAATTTTGTTAACCACTTGTTCCGCAGTTAACCCAGCAGAAGTGAAACCATTCATTGCTGCTGTTAAAGCCTTCACTGATTGCTCCGCTCCAAGTCCAGAAATCCTAGTAAGAACAAGAGCTGCCTCTAATCTTTTAGCACTCTCTGTAGCACTAAGACCTTGCCTAGCAAGTTCAGCAGCACCTTCGGCTACAGTGTCAAACGATTGACCTGTGCTTTTAGCTACCTGAAAAATTGAGTTTCTATATTTGTTGAACTCTGAAGCTCCTGCGCCCAAGATGGAGTTAATCTCTTTTAATTTTGCTTCTACATTAATGGTGGTTGTGACTAATGCCCTAAAAGATTGAGTAATCCCGTTAATAACAGTAGTAGTGGCTCCAAAAGCAAAAACACGAGCAGTAGATGCATCTAAAGATTTCTGGAACTCAGAAGCTTGTCCTGTAATTCTACCTAAAGCTTGTTGCACCTGCTTCGCAGAGGCATTGATACTAGCTGGATTTAGGTTTAAATTAGCATTAATGTTAATTGGAGCAGCCATTGTAATTTAATACACTAAAAGTCTTCGGCTGTCAGCTTTCCTCCATTTTGTGCCATTTTAGCTCTCAGATCAGACACTCCTTCTGTAACCTTGTCTTCTCTTGAAGAATTTTCTTTCTGGCTAAAATTGTATAATTTTAAGGCATCATCTTTGATATCATCAGGGATATCCAAATTTTGCAGTTTATTTAAAAGAACAGAAGCATAAGATAACAAATTTTTCTGCCAAAGAGTTATGTCATAAATATTTTTGTCTATTATCTTGCTAGGTTGCCTATAATTTAAACAATAGAAATCAAAAAAAGAAGGGTCGTAAGAAACCTGAATTATCTTTTCAGAATTGCTTAGATTATCTATCAATAAATTGACTTCAGGAATTAGTAACATTAGATCTTCTTCACTAATAATCTCTGACATCTCTTCATCATAAAAAAGACTCAAACTAATTTCTTTATTTATCCTTTTTCTTTTCGCTAAATTTTCAGCACTGTGAAGAATAAATTGATTCTTTTTTGTTTGTAGTTCTGTCAGTTCATCTACCTGTTTCTGAATAGAACCCTCAAAAGCTTTTTTGGTATTATCATCTATTATCTTTGAAGCAGCTTTTCTTGATTTGTCGATCATCCACTTCAAATCTTTCATTGAAGCTTCTTCCTGCTTTGACCAATTGCCTCTTTTGATAGCTTGTTCTAAGAGCTGTTCCTCACTCTTAATTCCTTGCTTCTTAGCTTGATGTACACAATCCAACTCAAACTCTTCAAGTTTGAGACCATCATAAATCTTGAAGTGTTTAAAATAGTAATTCTTATATTTGTGGGTTATTTTACTATAACCCCTTAATATATCTAAGAGTAGTAATGAAAGTTGTTGTCTCATTCATCACCGAATACTTCCTTAATCTTCTCTTCAATTTCTTTTTGGCTTGAACCCATTTTGTTATACCACAGGTTAGCAACTTTAGCCAAAGTCTCGAAAGAGAGGTCAAAAACACCTTTATTCTTCAAGAGAGTTGAGTCTTCTAGATCCTCCTCATCTTCACACAGTTGCAAGTAATGCAATCTTTTTTCTTTGAAATCATCTCCTACAAAAAGTGGGAAAGTCTCAGTGGAGTCTTCTATTTTATCTTCGTAGTAAGAAAAATTAAAAATAAACCATTCAATAAGCTTTTGTTCTGCTTTCGCTTCTGCTGTCTGATTATACTGAATTCTATGGAACTCTTCGAAATCTGCTACAGTTTTTTGAGTTTCAACAAACTTTTCTCTAGCTGCCACTAATTTTTTATTTTGCTCCTCATCTAGACCCTTCTGACCTTCATAAAACTCAATAACTTTAGCAGCCTCCATGTTATCAACAAAAGCCTTATTAATTAAATCATTGCTCGCTTTAGAAGAACCTCCTCCAGCGTCCTCAATTTTCTTATTCAATAAGTACCTAGTGAGATATCCAGCATTAATTAAATCATTATATTGCTGCCCATAAAAGAATTCTGCATTTTCAATTTCTGCGTAAGACGGTTTAGCGAAAATAACTTTGTGAGAAATTGTTTTGGTTTTAGTCTTGGCCGATTCTACGATCTTTCCTTTCGCATTCTCTTTCTGAATAACAATTTTTTGCTTTACTTTCCTTTTGATTGGGAATGAATACAGTTCTTTCATATGCTTTTTAACGATATATTATCGTAAAAAAAAGAAATATATCAACAAATACTAAAAAATATACTCAATATCAAGCGAAGCATCCCCATGCTTTTCAAACTCAATGTAATCAAAACCAGTCGAACCAGAAATGTTATTGGCAATCAATACGTCATCAAGAAAGTAAGAATAAGTGTTATCATTTTTCATGTGAACAGATATGTTAACTGGGATATTTGGTGCATAGCCACCAACAAAATTTCCAGACTGATCAAACACATATCCCTCATATCCAGAAAAAACAAAGCCACTGTTAAGTAATCCTGTACTGCCTCCTTCTCCAGTGACGACATCTCCAGTGCCAGCAGCTACATAGAATCCAGAGTAAGTATTCTCGACTAATATATCTAAATTAACAATCGACTCTTCTTTACCTGTTACTTGTTGATAAACCTTCATTCTCTATATATTACACAAAAAAACAGCCCCACCTTTCGGTGAGGCTGCTTTGTGAGTTTTATAGTTTTTTATTGATCCTATAAGCTGAGGAAAGAGATCGGCTGCTGACGAGGGTTTTGCGCTCCACTTACAACTGTAAAGTCGGGCGCATCCGCTTCTGGGAAGAAGAACAAGCCTTGGTCAGTGGTAGAAGCACCACCAATCTGAGCAGAGAAGGTAAGATCAACAGTCTCGTTATCATCAAGTCCTTGCGAGAATGACTGATTATCAAGAACAGCTCCTTTGAGAAGGTATTTTAGCTTAGGATTTCCCTCTTCTTTAATATCCAACGTAATGTCAGTTTTATTGTTTTCAGCGGTTCCAGTCAAAGCATACTCAAGCGCACCTGAAGCAAAATTCCTAGTAAGTGAACTAACATTCATAGTTACGTCAATTGGGAATTCAAGGAGTTTAGCGTAAGCAAGCTCGTTACCAAGAGCCTCAATAACTTCACGAGCCAATGGCAGTTCAATAGAAGCACTTTGAATTGGCAGCGCACTAAATGAAGGCCCACCAACTTCGGAAACACCATCACTTGTATCAGCAAAACTGACAGTAACATCTTGAGGACGGAGAACCAATGGAAGATTAGCGACATCAGAACTTGGAGGAGGAAGTCTGGTAATACCAGAGTCGGTTCTCTGTCCTTCTAGGTTAAGTGATGGATTAATGAGTCCAGAATTAACACCAGTGTAGAAAACAACATTAGAGGCTTGCATCTCAATATCAGCCCTTGGAATTTCTCCAACGCTAAAGTTTGCACTGTAGCTGGAGACGAAGCAGTTTCCAAACCCGACAACATCATGCTTGTCTTTTTCTGACTTCATTTTCGCGTCGTTCAATGTGAAAGAATCTTCCCCTTCTTCAACTGTTAAAAGGAAAACATTACGCTCTTTTAAAATTGGGTCTTCTTTTAATTGGCCAGAACACATTTGACCTGTCCTTAGCGCGTTATTCGCTGTAGCGAGAACGCCAGTTACTGATTTTTGGAATCCCAGAGCTAATTCATTTTCTCCGTCTCCCAAAAAGTATCCGAAACTCAAAGTCGGATTAATTTCGGTAAGGTTAACAGTTCCGATTCGTGCTAACTGACCAAACTCTCGTACGTCTTGACGCGCTCCAGCGAGATCCATCTCGAATGAAAAAGTGTCAACACGGTGCAAATGATGAGCATCTATCTGACTCATGCCCGTTACAGGGGTCAAGTCGGTGTGTGAATCCCATCCAGTAGGAGCGACATAGACTGCTTTGTTTTGTGAAATTACTCTTGTTCTTGTAGCCATATTTATATAAAAAGGTTTATTTTAAATACACTCATTTAAGACCTTGGGAAACGATATGTCGATAAATCGAAATCTAAGAATGCTATAGAGAAGTCTTTGTTTAGTTTTTCTCTCAAAGCTTCAGAGACAACTTTTGAAGCTGTGACATTATTAATGTAAGAACATAAGGGTTTACTACCTTGGTCTCCTACAACGCCAGTATAGGTATAGGGGAAATCTTTTACAGAGTAAGAATAAGCGTATGGGAAATTCTCATAAGGAATATGAGTAACCTTCTCTCTTACTGTGTCTCTAAGCTTAGAAATAACAGAATCCAAAATATAAGAATCCTTGGTCAGCACCATCACACGAACTCTACTTTGAGTGTTCTCCTCTCCACCAAATGAAAACTCCTCATTCTGAGAAGATGCTAGGGAAACAAAACAGGCTGGGAGGAAATAAGACCCTTGATCAAGAATTCCTGTTTCATTATAGAAGTAGGGGGAATCTTGCCCATTTTCTAAGAAATCAGAATGAACTAAAAATTCTACATCATCATCGTGAGAGATGTAAGTATTTACTTCTTTTACAGAATAGGTTCCAGATATATTTAACCCAGTCCCAGAAGCCGAAGGGAATAAGATACGGCCATTGTTGTAATCTGTATACACATTTCCATTTGTGCTTGAATCTCCCGTAATAAAATCATCTCCAACAAAAAAACCTGAATTAACTGTATCTATATTATGTTCAGCTACAAGCTGACGATACTCTCCTTGATACGCGACCATGTCCGAAGGAATATCATCAAAATCAACATAACGAAAATTATTGTCTAATCCAGTAAGATAAGCTTTTGTGTCAGATTTTAACAAACGGTTCTCTAACCATAAGTAAAAGCTGGATAATAAATTTTGATCAAATTGAGCCTTCATGTTTTAAAAATTTGTAACGTTTTTGTAGAATCTATTTATAATTTTAGAGATATAAGGTTGAGTTTTAAAATTAGTAGATCTTAAATCTCTTAACACTTGTATGCCTGTCCCAGACCTAGATTTAGGTATGCCCTTATTGCTATATAAAAATGAACCAAGATTAGAGAGTCCATTCTCTATGCCTTCTGCCCAACTAGAACCGCTAGCCCAAGGTATTTGAGATACGCTAAAAATCTCACCTTTTGATGCGGCATTTAAAATAGATATCCTAAATCTACCATTAGATATAGCCCTGACTGTAACAGAGAGTTTTTGTTTTAAAATATTTTCAATCCCTTGGGTGGGGTTATCACCACTATCGAAACCAATGAATGCAAAAAGGTTCCCGTAACCACCCAGAGTGCCAGAGCTATTTGAAGCATTTGCGCCAGCTTGAACTTCTTTTGTAACAGGGTGATTGTAAAAATCTCTAACCAACTCTCGCTGCGCTTTTTCAATGATAGGAAGAACATAACTTCTTACTTCTCTCCCAGTAACCTTGCCATTTCGACCACCAGTTACCTCATTTAAAAGAGCGGCTTTATTTATAGTTACTTTAAACTTAGTTGCTGATATGAATGCTTTGGACATTAGTTTTCTCGTTTAAGGAATACAGTATAGTATTGAGTCGAGAATGGTCCCACATTTTTAGCATCAGTATCTACAGAGAATAAAACATCATCAATTTCAATCCTACTAGAATCTTTTACCTTATCGTAACCATCTGAATCAACTTTGATTCTCACCTTCCCATGAGAAGCAGTTAAATTAAATTGCGCTCCACCATCTACTAAAGACTCACCCTGATTTGGTGCGTAGCTGACCCTAGCTTGCACCGTGTGCTTCACTAGCGTAGTTTGTGAACTCAACCTAGAGTCGTCCTTAGTTCGACCGTACAGTGGATTGTAGTTTAAATTAGAGGGTCTTGTGGCGACCTTCTTTTCAATATAAACATAAATATCTCTAGCGAAGGTATCATGAACTTCACTTAAAGCACTTTGGATTGCCGCTTTTTGAGCTGATGTAATTAATGAAGCCATTAAAAGGATCTGTAGGAACTTGTTGGTTGATAGGAGTCAATACTGTCAATGGGGGTGACCCCGTCTCGACCGAAGACTTGAAGTGGAGAAGACTTGTATTGATTGTATTTGCCAACTAAGTCATTCAAGCGATCAGTAGCATCCACCTTCAAATCTCTAAAGGTTTTAGCAACAGAGTTTTTGTTTTGCCTTTGGATAGTTGTATCTCCCTCTTTTAAAGTAATCCAATCCGTATCTCCTCCATAAGTAAATCCGCGCAGAGAGTCTCTAGCTGCCTTCTCGTAGTAGTGGATCTCATAAAGGGTTGAGAAAATATTTTCTTCAATTGGCAATAAACCAGAACTAGTGTCAATCTCTATAGCTCCAGTATCATTAACATAAAATTCTTCATTGGTAAGTCCATTAAGCTCACCAATATTAACCTCAAGCCAACCAGAAACATAAGACACAGGAAATCTCTGCCTATCTTCTGAAAACTCGTAATTTACTATTTTTGTTGCTAGTGAGCCAAGATCGTTCATTAAATAATCTTACAGCAAAACTAGCCTTTAGGGAACTCTACAGCTCAAACAGCTTCTTTACTTCATCGTAATTTTCAGCCTTTGGATCAATAGCAGGTTCTGCTTGCCCAGCCACTGTTACGTTATTTTGTTGAACGTAAATATCAAATGACTTAAGTAAATTCTTTTTTAATACTGACGGAGTGTCGATAGAGGAAGCTGGCAAACCAACCCTCTGAGCAAGAGTTGTCATTTCTCCTACAGACATGCTGCCAAGGTTGCTAGCGAAAACATCCTTGTTATTCGTACCATATGGATTAACATCCTTAATACCCAAAAGATCTTCTAGTTCTTTTGTTTTTCGAATCTTATCTTCTCGCTCAGAACGTTCTTTACCATCAATAACATTGAACTCTTCTAAAAATTCCTTCTTATTAGCCATATCTTATCATAATAGATTACACTAAAAAAATCAAAAAAAAAGAGTCGCCCCGTAGGGCGACCCTTAAATTTAGGAAACCTCGATTAGAGGATGATTCCACAAAGAGCACGGTCGTCAATACAGACGCGACCCTCTTCGACTTTACCGTAGTAACCAATCTTGTTCTGACGGACGGAGAACTGGTCATCAACGAGAACGTTGAGTTCACCAGTAGAACCTTCATCAAGAACGACAGGACGGAGAAGAGCGTCACGAGAACGATCAACACCGATAAGGATCTGTTCAGAAGCTTCAGTGAAGCTCACGCCACCCTTAACCGCATCAAAGATCTTATTGAAACGCTGTCCACTACCCAACTCAAGAACCTCAATGATATTAATACCATAGAAGCTTGGAAGTCCTGCACCACTGTAAAGCTGAGAACGAAGTTCTTCAGGAGCAGCAATGCTAGTCTTAAGAGCTGAAGACATAGGAGCAGCAGCAGTGTTAATTGGGTTGTATGCCATAGCACGGATATCTGCGATAACTTCAGGAGAAACTAAAAGATCAGTAACTCCAGCTTTGCTACCACCAACAGGAGTACCACCAACAAAAGAGCTGTTGATACGCTTAGAGGTTGTAATAAGCTGATTCAAGTCATCAAGGACAAGGCTAGTGCCAGCAGCAGCGATGATATGATCACCAGCAGCAGCAGTTAAGCTATCTCCAGCAACAAGAGCGGAAGCGAGCACGTTAAATGCGGTGCGCTCCTGCTTAAGCATAACTTCCTGAGCCATACGAGTGAAGGTTTTGGAGACAACGTCAACGCGAGCCTTCTTAGCATACTTACGGTCGAAAGCGAGTGCGCTATCAAGAGTGTAAGTGCTAAACTTCAGCTCGTTATGAGCAGGAAAGACTTGGTTGTAAGGAAGTCCACCAGCAACTTGCTGGGAGTAAACCTGAACATAATCTTCATCAGTTACATCGTGGAAGAGATCGAGAGGAAGGGAAGGATTATCATCAGCCTGATAAGTCAGAGTGGTGAAAAGATTTCCAACGGTCACAGCGTTGTTGATAACTTCAGTGACCACAGGTCCGAGAAGTTCTGCAACAGCGGCCTGAGCCTCGTAAGCCTCCTCACGATTATTCGAACCCATTGCGCGAACAAGGGCTAACTGATCTTCAGTTTTTTTAATAGTAATTTTCATAATCTGTGAGTAAAATTAGAAGTTAATGCTGACAATTGCGTATTCTCCTGCGTGGGTATCACCAGCAGCACGAGTTCCAGTAGCAAGGACTTTACCGACAACAGTGTCAGCGGCAACAGCAGTAGCAAGCGTACCACCAGCACGAACTCCAAGCTCCGTATTAGGAGCAGGAACAAGTGAGCCAGAGAAAGCTCCTTCCATAAAGGTAAATACACCCTTAGTAGCTACAGGAACAGATTCTCCAGAGAGAACGCACTGAAGCTCTTCTTTTTTCTGAGGGTAAAAGCGAAGCTTTTCTCCATTCTCATCAGTTTCGCGAACGTCACGGACGATAATCCCGAGGGAAGCATCTCCAGAACCAGCAGCACCAATTTTAAGAGGGTTAACAGAAAGAGGGGAATAAGCATTTCCTTGAGTAGTAAGGAACGCAGATCCACCGTCTACGAGATCTACAAGATCATCGTCAAGATTAGCAGCAGAAACCTTTACGATGGTTCCAGCTGCCTTATCGGTCCCATCGAACGCAAACATGTTGATAACATCGTTATCATCATATTGACGGAAGGGCAATAGTTTAGTAATTTCACTAGCCATAATATTATATTAGTTAGAATTTTTTTTTAGTTTGTAACTTCTACAGAGAAGTTCTCCTTAAGTTTTTCAACCAAAGAAATTTGTTCACAGGCTTCAGCGTTATTGTTAGGCATAGAAGGAGCTTCCACCTCTTCAACTTCTAACTCATCTTCGCTAGCCTTAACTTCTTCCTGCTGCTCAGGAGCCTCCTCCGCCATCTTGGAGGCAATAGCCTCTTCGATTTTAGCTTTGACTACCTCTTCTTGAGCTGCAATAGACTCTTTGGTCTTGCTTGCAAAAAGAATAGAAAGTTTTCCTTTGAAGGTGTCGAAAGCCTCATCAGAAGCTTCAACAACCTTCAACTCATCTACGACCAACTTAAGCTCTGCTTCAGTAAGTTCGTATGTGGAGTCAATAAAGTTCATCCGAGAGTTAAATAACTCAACAGCAGCTTGAGCTTCCATCTCAGATTTGAGAGCGGAGAGTTCTGTCTGAACAGCATCAAAAGAGGCTTTCATTTCAGTCAGATCTGCTTCTACCTTCTCACGAGCTTCGGCTTCAAGTTGAACTTTAGATTTCCAGTTTTCGGAATGCTCATTCAGGGCATCACGCATAATCTCGCCAACAGAGCTGGCTTGATCGTCCTTCTTGACTACTGAAGCTACGCTTTCGGCAACTTGTGTCATTAGTGTTTCGAATTGTTCTTTATCCATATCAAAAATATCGAATTTGTTATCTGTTACAGTGGTTTTTCCTTTTAGGGAATTTTTAATAATAATATTATCTTGTTTTGCTAAAGAATTATCAACAGACTTTTCATTTTTTTGTTGTTCTGATGTATAAACTCCTTTAACCCTAGCTGCGGGTTTATATGTTAATGCGGCTCCTAAAGGATAAGTTTCACCATGTATCAGTCGATGAACTGGTGTGCCATCTTCATCTATACCTTTACCGCCAAAGCCTTTTACATATTGCTTAAGCTCCTCCTTCTTTGAACCTTCGGCAACTTCACACTCATCCAATCTATCCGATCCATAGACGACTTTATAGTTCTTAAATGCAAGCTCCCAGCTAGTAGCAATACTCTGATATTCTTCATTCTCTTCTTTCGCGGCTGTTTCAATAGCTTCCGCTAACTCTGGAAAAATATTTTTATAAATTAAACCAGCAGCGTTAATATAAAATGGCTCCTCTTTGTTAACATATGATTCAATAGCATTATCTTTAAAATCATACTCCTCCATAGAGAAAGAAGCATTGATCATGTGGCCTACGATCTTATGCTTCTTGTGTTCAATGTTAATTGGCTTATTGATAAATCTTTTTACGGCTGCTACTGCTGTTTTAGAATCTATGCCATCACCGTTTTTGTTAAATTCGTTGACGAGGGCCAAGTTAAATACTACGGGCAATACATCTACATTCGCGGATGGGTCAAAGTCGTCAGGCAGTAAAGATTTAGCAGCTTCTGCAATAGATCCTTCTGATACTCCAAACTTTTCGTAATCAGCTTCTTTGAGAGCCTTGATGTTGCAATCAAAGCTACTTACCTCAAAATCTTTTAAATCCATAAAATGATATACACTTAAATTTTAGTTGAGTGATATAAAATCGCAGAAGACATGTCATCGAGTTGATGTTTAGATCCTACATCTAGCACATCTGGAGAAACATTTAGTTCAGAAAGATTATCTAAATTTTCCACAATGCTAGATAAAGTCTCGTCCCATTCACCTATCGGCTTAGAGACAATGATTGACTCACAAGCCTGAGAAACTAAATCTTTCCGCTCCTCGTCGAGTTCTTCTAAACCAAACTTAAGGGCAAAGTCGCGATAAGCTCTAAACTCAAATTCGCTAACCATTTGGGTGGCTTCAACAATATGTTTCTTTGAAAAGCTTGAGTTGGAAACTCCTATTGGGCGACCACCAGAAGGAGCTACAGGAGCAGCTTCGGGTTTAGCTTCTGGGGCAGATTCTTCTTCATTTTGGAAAAGGTTAATGCTATTTACTAGAGGCATGTAATAACCATCTTCCCTCTGCTCTTTAAACTTATCTTGAGCTGAAATTAATTCTTCTGCTTTGGGGAATATTCCATTATGGACAACACTCATACCTTGTTCTGGCGTAAGAACTCCAAGTTCCATCATGCGAGTAGCAAGCTTGGTCATGTCAGAATTATCAAGAGTATCTGTTTTAACAAACTTAACTTCTGGCCAAGAACGCATACCCGCAGCTTTGCAAATACGGCGTACCTCTGGCTGTAGGAAATCTTTAATAAATTGGCTACGAGACTCTTCAAGACGCTGAATGAATATCTTCATCTTAAGTTGTCCATCTGCATATTTGTTATCTCCAAGGAGAACATTCTGAAGCCCTTCTTGAATGTCGCGGTTTAAAATTTCATATTTTTCCGGTCCAATTACTTTGCGAAGATCAGGAATAACAAAGTCAGCTTTTGTGGTATAATCAGATACAAGAACTCGCCCAACGCTTTGATTCTTGAAAATGTTTTGCATTGCAGCCAATGCTTTATGATTAACCCCACCCTTGTCTGGCTCTGCGCCCATCGTAACTAACAAAACAACATTCTCAATAGAACGAGAAATGGCTTGGTCAATTTTTTTAAGTTCTAGTTTTTTATTGATGTCATCAAGGACAGAAAAAGCATATGGAACAGAAAGTGGCTCATAGTCCTGCTTCTTAGCAAACACAACATGTAATAGATCCGAAGATAATTTAATATAAAGACGCTCAGTAGTAGTGGCAGTATTATTTTGTATTCTTACCTGAACATCTTCTGGCAAAGAGTTATACATCTCAATCTCATGGTCAGTTTTAGGGTCTTTAAGCCTAGAGATCTCATAAGGAGTAAGAACTTTAAAGTATTGGAAGTCGTTAAAAGAAATAGAACCCTTTGTCGCAATATCAGTTGGGTTCATGATCAGATACTTGATTGGAATAGGCACACTCTTAGTCGCTCCATAAGTTTCCAAGATCCTTCCTGTATCAGCAGTTTTAATCTTACCGTCTAAACGATACATGAAGACGTTACCTGAGCGGTAGTATTCGCGGAAATATTGTGACTTAATATCGTGGATTTTAATTCTTTTAAACCAAGCGTTCACGAAGTTCCTAGCTTTTGCAGAACCCCCTTCTAAAAACAAATCAGAATCAGCGAAGTCAGAGAGCATGTCAATGGTACTTCTAAATGCTGGAACATTAAAGTAAGCCTTCTGACATAATTGAATAGCGTCACGGACATCCACAGAGTCACGAGAGTAATCAAACGGAAGAAGTCCATCGTCGATATTTTTAAATCTATTTTTTGTATAGCTTTGAGAAATACTATTGGTTCTTGAACCTGAACGTTTTGTTGGCTCAGAAAGGCGAGAAGCAGTAGTTTCGTATAGAGACTCTCCGACTAACTCTGGAGAGAACTCCTCTGCTAAAGACTGATTAGTAATGTCTTCTAAATTGTGATTGAGGACGGTGCTTTTAAACTTATTCCAATATTCAGACCGTTTTGTATACTTACGCTTTGCCATGCTAACAATTGTTACACTAAAGTTATAAAAGTTACTTTATAACTTTTCAAATAGTAAACGGTATAAATGTAGCGGTAGGTTTTTTCTCAGGTTTAATATGCAGAGAGTCGAAATAAACTTTGGCGAACCAATTCCCCAGAATCAAAGCAGAATAAGAGTCTTTACGTGCTCTATTCGGTCCTTTTTGTCTTCGGATGTTTTGGGGTAGGTTAAATGACTGCGAACCTTGGGGGTTTGTAGTAACCTCAATGTTAGCACATTCTGACTTTGTAAGTTCAATGTTACTTTTTTGTTGATCAAGAAGGTCGATCATTTTTGCTCCTCTAGAAGTGGCTGTAATTTTATTATCCCACTTTATTTCATCAATAGGTAAATTCTTTTTCCTTTGCTGGTCGAAGTGATCGTCCACCGCTCTGGAAGCAAACAGTATTCTTTTATGATCTATAGCTGCTTGTAACATCTCATTACCACTTCGAATCCAGTTAACTGTAGGTTTTCTTAAGATGCAGTATTTTCTTTCTTTCTGATTATATTGGTTCTTAAAACTAAGTATATCGTTATGCCATTGATCAGGTTTTTCCAAGTCTACTTCTATAACACCGATATCAACCTTCGCTGTTTTAAACAATTGGCTCTCATTACAAGAATTGATGAATTGGACTCCTCCGTTATAGTCACCACATATCCCAACGATGTTAAAAGATTCTATAAGGTACAAGAAATACTTCATATGGTCTTTTAAGGACACTCCAGCCAAAGCGTAGCTATGGACAAGGCAAACCTTCTGTTCGTCCCTCAGAACCTTAAATACGTGCATAGCGAAGTGGTCAGCACTTGTGTTGCCAGCCCAGTTAGGGTCAAAAGCAAGCAAGTAGTCATCGCTTGGGTTCCCTACAACTTCAACAGCAGGAAATTCTCCATCAGCAATAGTGCAAGCTGCCATCTTAGATAATCTAAAGTAACCGTCACTCTCGTCTACAAATTGAGCACCAAACTCTCGTTTGAACTGCATTTCGGACATAGTTTCTTTCGCTTGTTTGAGTAGGTTTTGATCGTACAATCTAGTAGGAGCACAATCATAACTTAATTGCATTATTAATCTATAAGCATCATCAGCAGCTTGCTCTTCATCATCATCATCATCATGTCTATTTAAATCAAATTCTCCAAGAATAAGCCCCTCATACTTCTTGTAGAGCTTAAACATATACTCAAATTTGAAGGATGGAGATGAAAGTATTATAAGTTTGTTATTGGGCCATACATACCTCTCATTCTCTTTCAGCTCGCCTTTGTCGATTAGGCGGGATTCTAGTTTATGTAGTTCCTCCCTTTCAATTGGATTTTCCACCACGCCAAGGAATGGAATAATAACTTCATTAAATATCTTTTCTGGTATTGTTAAGAACTCATCCAACACTATCCTATTAAATCGAAATCCACGTAATCGTTCTCCGTTAGCTAACGGAAGGGCTATCGCGCGGCTATTACCAATTCTGAGGGTCCACTGGTCAGTTCCTTTCGTGATTTTCACCCCGCATTCTTTTACAAGCTTTGCCTCTGGCTTGCTAAGGATGTCTTCCATCTTCTGGAAGATTTGTTTTGATTGCCTAAAGCTACCTGCAATAACACCAATATTAGCATTGGGATTCAGTAGACATTCAAGTAGTACATAAATAGCTGTAGAGAAAGTCTTCGACATACCCCGTGAGAATACGAACATCGAATAGTCCGATACCATCATCCCCTTAATGGCCATAGCCTGAAATGGGAATAACTTTACTCCTAAAAATAACTCAGTGGTAAATGCAATATTAGCCCTTAAGAATTTATACAATAAATACTTTGCTTCCTCGTCAGGCAAGTCGCCTTCAAGTGTTTTTAAATAATTATTAAATTCCGTAGCGGAGTAATCATTTCGATACCGCTGTTTTCCTTTCTGCCATGCCATGAACTTTTTTTTCTAAATGATATTGAACGTCAACGTGCCAAAGACTCTGCCCGTGATATAGTATTTTAGGTATAATCTTCTTCGCCCCCGCTCTTGAGTAAGCAAAAACAAACTGTATGTTTTCTGGGTAGTCTATCATAAGACTACGGACGTTGTGCCACAAGTAACCTAAGTTCGATTTAAACTTCGATACTTTGTTGTCTTCTTCGATTTTCCCAATAGATGACTCGACAACAATGAACATGTAAGAATTAAACTTGACACAACGATCCATTTCACGCCTGAATCTTTCAATATCTTTTCCGAAAGTTTGTCTAAAATCATCTTGAGCTTTTCTATCTACAAAGGTTTTTGAATAATATTCTCCTGCTGCGGTGTAATCACCGAAGTCTAACTTGTTCTTCATACTATTATCGAAGTTAAGAGGCTTTTGTTCTCTAGTATCGACAAATATTTGCATATCTTTATTTTCTTGCTCCCAGAAGTTCTTGGGTAAATTTTTGGTGAACCAAGATTTTATGCCCAAGTCCTCAGAGAACTCAGAGTAAGATGTCCACATTTTTCGATAGTAATCGATGTTAGGCATTTGAGCCAACATATAGTATAAATCTGGTGGGGTAAACTTAACATCTTTCTTCTCAAACCTTTCGCGGATATATTTGATTAAGTAATTTTTTGCTTTGATAGGAGAAGTCGTTTTCAGCCAAGATAAATAATTATCTACATTGTTAAAATCTTCTGAGAAGTATTGGTCATAGTTTTTGAACTGTAACAATTCTTTTGTGTAAAGATCTCTTTTGGCATAATGCTCCACATAATACTCCCCAATAGAAGTACTATGCGCTTTAAGATGGGCATGGAAGCTTCTGCGATTATCAAAAGGCTTCCCACACACTCTGCAAACAAATTCACTCATAATAATTCTTTTTTGGATATCCCCAAGATTCTTGCTTTATAATCGTCCATACTTTCCAATCTGTCAGCTTCTTCTTCAATTAATTTGTTTTGAAGTTCGGCCATCATGATCATACGGTCTCTTTCTTCTCGTTCTTGGAATGCTTCAACTAAAGCGAAGATAGAACCATTCTCCTCGCCCTTAGATTTCAATCTCGCAGTTCTAGATCCGTTCAAGTCTTTCGTCAGGGATTCAATGCGCTTCTCGCACTGGTTAAGCTCTTCACTGGTAGCCTTGATAATCTCCGTCAGACGCATTGTGATGTCCCTTTCGTTGTCTTGGTCGTCCAGTAGTGCATTAAGCTTGTCAATACGCATCTGGATGTGTTTCTGGCGCACGTAGTTAGCACATACAGTCACATATAGATTCAATTCGTCGTTAGTGAGGTCAGGCTTATCCCAAACAGCACGAACGAACTCGCTTTCGAATAAGTTTCTGTCAGCTAGAGTCGCATACTGATTAATAAAATGATTGAAGCGAGGGCTTTTAAAATAAAGAATTAATTGCTCTACTAGTTTCTTTTGTTTTGTTTGGAGGTTTAGTTCCTCTAGACGAGTGCCGCAGAAGTTGTTGATCTTGACAATCGCTCTGTTTATAGATTTAGGTGGAGTCCATTTCTCTTTTGTAACAATTTCATTATCGTCTACAATCTCTGGTCTGTAAGTTCTTAAGAAATCAACAATAACCCTATGCTTCATACTCAGGGGCTGAACATCACGATCCTTGAAGGTGAGTCGAGCAATCTCTAATGCATTCATCCCAACCTCAATATTGTCAGTCATCAAGAACTCTTTTTGTTCTTTGTCCAAATGAATCTGCTCTACTTTCGGGGCAAGGGATGTTTTTGCTTTTTTATCTTGTTCAGCTAAGAACTTCCTAACTGCACGACCCTGTTTCGATCTCCCATCAATATCTTCGTCATTAAATATCTTTCGGGTTATATACATTAAGTCAGGGTTCTTTTTAAACAGTTTTAAAATCTGCTCTTTCTGCTCTTCTGTTAAATCGTATATCATTATATATCTTCCTCTTTTACTAGCTTAGCTGCTATATTATAAAACTTCTTCTTCAGGTTATTTATTTGTTTGTATCTAGGTGTCTTTCTTTTACTTGTATCTCTCTTGAACCCAAACTTATTAGCAACCTCTACTTCATCTACATGATCTATAAACAAAAGCTTGTATATCTCTTTATGCTTTTCGTTTAACTGACCCATAACCAAAAGATGTATCTTCATCGATTTCTTATCATAATCTAATTCATCTTCGTTTATCCTGTCTTTAACAGAGATTAAAGAATCTAAAGAGACTGGCATCTTTAAATTAAATGCATTTTGTTTTTTGCTTTTCCATTTCATGAAGTCATCACACTCTTCATCCTGCTCTTTACTCTTAGTAAAACCACACTCATCACCTCCTAAATAAAAAGAACACCGCAAACATGGTTTAGCAAAGTTCCCATAATGATTCCTTATCAGATTTTTTATCTGATTACTAATCAACATAGAAGCCCAAGGCTTAAACGCTCTCTTCTGGTCCCACAAATGCCACTTTTTATAGATATGGATACGGATTATTTGAGACACATCGTCATAATCCAACCAAGCTATGGAATTAAGCTGCCACTTAGCCCTATATCTACTTAAAAGTTCTTCAATTTCTTGGACAAGGTCTTCGTAACTTTTATCCATCAATATCTTGGACTCTTGATGAAGCGCAATCTGCTTGACTTTGTTTGAGCATATCCTCTCCATTAGGTAGATTTGATGCTCGTCTAGAAGTCTTATCTCTATTAGCGTCTTCAGGAGTCGCAGACTTCCAAAGATCAGTTAAGGTTGTTTGTTGCGAGTTAGCCTCTGCGATAATATCATTCTTCATTTTGTTCAAATCAAAGGAGCGAGGACTTTCTTCCTCACGTTCAATTTCAGCAACAGCTTCTTCGCGAGCTGGCGCAGGAGCAGCCGATCCAATCGTCGTACCACACGACGAACAAAACTTGGGTTTAGTCACCTCGTACACGTTTTTGTGGCCGCAGGAAGAACAGAAAACTTTATTCATATCAAATTTTATTGATTTTGGGCTAATAATTCAATTTTTTCTACAAGATAACTGATAATTTTATCTCTTATCACATCTTCTTTCCCAAATTCTACACTATACACCCCTTTTTTGGAACTCTGCTCGTCTTCAAACAAAGACTTAAGCCTATCAAAACCACTATTCCTAATATCACTCTGCAAACTATCCCCACACACAAACAACTTACTGCCACGACCTATCCTTGTAAGCACTGTAGTCAATTCTCTCACACTCATATTCTGAGCCTCATCCACAATAACCACTTTCTCCCTCCAAGTACATCCGCGCAAAAAGTTTATCGGTTCCGCTTCTAGTACCTTTTTATTTTTTAATTGCTCTTTCTCTGGCTTATTTAATAACTCATCAATCTTATCTAAAAGCGGAGCCATATATGGCCCAAACTTATCATCGATGTCTCCTTTCAGAAAACCTATCCCCCTATCCGCACTCTCCACAACACTACGCAAATACAATATTTTTAAGTTTTTGTCATTATTATACAAATCTAACGCAGAATAAACAGAAAGAAATGTCTTAGCTGTCCCCGCTGGACCCCCAACAAACACAATCCTTGTTTTATCATCAGTCATGATGTCATAGAATTCCTTTTGTTTCTTTGTCAATTCAATATGACCCAACAATAAGCTATTATCTTTTGCCATTTGTTTTTATCTATTACACACCAAAGCATGTAGTTTCATATTATTATATGGCGCATCCTCCATTAGTTATAAAAAAACTTTACTTATAGTGTTCACCACCCCCCCGCTGTGTGTGTGTCAAGCACAAAAGTAAAAACTTTCAGAAAACCCCTCCCCTTTGCAAAAATGTCAGGTAATACAAAAAAAAGCTTTTAATTGTCAGGCATCTGTGTTATACTATGCCCATGAAAGAAATTACCTCAATCACCACCAAGTCAGTCCAAGATCTAGAAATCAGTGATGATATGCATGACACGGTTGAAATGGGATATATGGAAGCAGATAAGTGTTTCTACTACTGCGAATTCTCTCACAAAGGAAAGTCTTACGAGGGAGTCATTGAAGCAGTTAGGGTTTGGGACGAAGGTTCTGAATGCGCTTTCGTAGAATGGGAAGGCGATACCATTAATAACGTCGAAGAAATCGCTTGCGCTTAATTCTTTTTTCTAGTATACTATGCTCATGACAAAGATCACCTATGGCGAAGTTAAAGACTCAATAGAGTTTGGAGAAGTAGTTGAGCAAGATGGTTGCTGGGCTACTCACTTGGTAGCTTTCACCTATGAGGGTAAAGAATATACTGGTGCTATACAGTCAGACCCAGAACTGAACGGCAAAATCTATGATGACGAGGCTATCGAATACCCTGAAATTAATTCAAAATAATAGCAAAGAAAGCTTGCACCACTCAGAAAAATAAAGTAAACTCCTCACATGACCGCGACACAAGAAGCACTAGCAGCAATGGCCAAAGCAGAGCAAGGCATGAATAGCATGATCGATGACATCGTTAAATCTTCAGAAACTTTCACGCAGGATTGCAAGGAGCAGAAGGAGAAACTTTCTGACGCTCCAGCCTTTGAGCAAGCGCAAGAGAGAGCGCATGAAAACTTTGAGAACTTCATGCAGGAGAGACAAGCAGGGAGAGACTTGGATTACGTAGTGTCGGAAGCCATCTGGCTCCTTCAGAAGACTGACCCTTTCCTAGCCAAGCACCTAAACAAAGCTCTAGGAAAATACAGAAATAATCGCGTAAAGTAACAAATAAAGCTTGTAGCCAACCCAAAAATAAAGTAAAATACTCTCGTTATGAAAAACACCACTACCACTACCACTACCCGCTTCGATCACGCCCTCTATGGCCTTGGAGAACAAGCATTAAAGCGCAAGCTTACCAATCGCGTTGTGACTTACCTCAATGAAGGCGAGTCTACAGTTAAGGCTGACGGGGAGCGTCAGTTAGTAATCCAAAAAGATTTTGTGGATGGCTTTGCCAAAGGTACGGGTCGTCGCTACATCCAAGGATATGTTGCAGACCTCGACGATGGGGGTAAGATCAAGCCCCGCACCCTGCACGTTGCAGGGATCAGCGAAGTGAAAGGTCGCTTGGCCACCGCTTGGGCCTTGGCCATGTCAGTCTATAAGAAAATCTAGTTTCTGTGTGTGTGTTATTGGCCCGTCAGTCTCTGCGGAGGCTGGCGGGTTTTCTTTTGCGGCTGGTCCCTTAGGATGAGGGTGTCACCTCATCTTAAAATAAAAAATAAAAGTGTCAAGCGTTTTACCTAAAAAAAAGTGAAATAAAATAATTAAAAAAAAGCCTCCTAAGTCGTTGAGTCTCAAGGAGTTAGGACGACGCGCCCCGCCCCCGCCCGTAACTCGTTGAATACAAGTGAGTTACAAAGGTTTTTTCTATACCATAATCGCGAGGCAATGCAAGCATTAAAACAAAAAAATAAACCTGTCTGACAACTTAAAAAAAAATCATTTAATATGCAAAAAGAGCTTTTAATACACTCTAATCTGTGCTAAAATACACGCATGACAACGAACAAAGAACACCAGTCAGCAAACTACAATAGCAGCGTAACTTGGGATGATGGCCGCACAGTTAAATTCAACGAATACTTTGAGGTCGAGGGCTTCACCAAAGTCCTTTCTGTTTCTCCTTCTGAATACTCTATAGAAGAAAACCTTAAGCAGCGCAAGGCTTTAGGCGGTGGCAATTCTTATGGCTACCGTTACAAGTCTATGCAGAGAGAAGAGTGGTATGTAGACTTCGAGGCAAAAGCTTTCTGGTCTTCTGACAACTGCTAAAAAAAAAGAATAAAAAACCCTTGCACAGAATTAAAAAATAAACTATACTTCCCACATGACCAAGACAAACACCACCGAACGAACCGACCTAGCGAGATTCTTCAAAGAGCGCAACGCAGCAAGCGATATGCGTTTAGAGATCTCCTATCTCACTGGCCTTGCAAAATACGATAACCCTGAGATCTCAGAGAGACTTGAGAAGATTCTCGAAAAACATGACCAAGAGAGAGAACAGAACTGGCTTTAATTCACCCGCACCCAAACACTAACAAAAAAAATTATGAATCACCGTTTAAACTACCTAAAAAACTTCGTTTCCATCGTAATGGTCACTCATCTTGCTGTGCTCGCCATCTTCGGCTTGTTGGCATACTTCGTTGGCTTACCTCAAGCCATTGACAACATAGGAGGATGGTATGAAACAAAAGCGAATGGAGAGGTATACTATCATGCGTATAACTTCCTTCACTTCATGGCTCTCACTTACCTCCCTGCTATGGTGCTGGCTCCTTGCATCACTGTAATCGACTGGATCAATGACGCACCCGCAAGACGCAAGCTCAAGCGCACACCTAACACAATCACAGGAAAAGAATTAGTTGACATAAAACTCTAAAATAATCTTTGCAATAAACTCAAAATACACTATACTAACATCATGACCGTTAAGAAACCAGCATTCATCTACTCCGTAATTGTTAAAGCCCTCAAAGACTGTCGCTTGAGAGAAGATCACGCCAAATTAGAAGATCCATCAATTGACAACTACACTGAAGCTGTAATCATTGATATGTGCAGGGCAGCAGTTGATAATAATCGCGACATCCGTGACTTTCGCGCAGTGTGCGAGGAAACACTAAAGGTGATCCTCCGCTTGCGTAGAGATTCAATACCAATGATCGGACCGACTTGTCATAATAATCTCGTCAAGGAAGGTCTCATGATCGAAAGCGATGATCTTGAGTCGCGCCCCAAGGAGATGCTTGGCGCAGCATTCACTAAAAATAATTAAAAAAACATTTAAAAAGGGCTTGCATCTAATTCTTTTCTGGAGTATACTATCGGCATGGCAACAATAACAGCAGACCAGTTAGCACTATTCGGATATGAAGCGGCCCTCAGAGGAGATGAGAGCGCGACTTGTCCAACCTCTTACCTTGGGTATGTAATCCCAGACGTATTCCCCGACGGGGAATCAGCTCAGGCAGTTTGGCGGGTAGCCTACCGTGATGGCGTAGAGTGTCGCGCAACCTACGAGGTAGAAGGCAGACAAGACGCAGCGCGAGACTGGCAAGACTAGCCGCTTCCCGCACTCCCCGCAAGGCTCCCGAAAGGGAGCTTTTTTTTTGCTTTTGTGCCTTTTTTAGCTTTACATCCCGAAAAAATCATTTTTAAATAAAAACGTTGTAACTCGTTGAGTATCAAGGGGTTAGGGGCCGCGCCCCCGCCGCGCCCCGTAAGTCGTTGTTAATCAGTGACTTAGAGCGTTTTTGATGAACTTTAACTCATTGAGTACCAGTGGCTTATCTCTTATAGATCTGGGCCTATAGATCTGGGCCTATATATTTGGCTTATTTGCTTTTAACCTTAGTGACCTTAGTGCATTATTTGCTTAAATATCTGGCGATGTTTGTCAAGTTTATTTGCAAAAATATTTGGCATTGTTGGCCCAAAAAAAAATCACTTTAAACGCAAAAAAGGTATTGCGCTTCATAAAAAAATACTTTAGACTCTCACCAGTTCAGAGGCAGTTCTCTGACAATAACCAACTAGAAACTACTACTACCATGAAAAACCTAATCTACTCATCCAATAAAGTCAGCTATGATCAACTCAAAGAAGTTGAAAAGCCTGAGCCTATGGGTTCGCGTCACTTCCCAATCGACCATCACGAGTTGGTCGATATCGCGAAGCGCGAATTACGAGGCGCAGGTTTTGAGGTCGTGCAAGAGGAGCACGGACTTTCCGAGAAAGGTATGAATTGCTTTTCTGGTTTTGCTATCCGCAAGGAAGACATTGAGAACAAAGACCGCGAGCTTGTCTTCGGTCTTCGGAACTCTCACAATCAAAAGTTCGCTAGTTCTGTGGCGGTTGGCTCTTCGATGCTTGTTTGCGAGAATCTTTGCTTCTCTTCTGACATTACCCTGTCACGCAAGCACACCCGCAACATTTTTCAGGATCTCCCTCTCGTTATGGGTGAGGCGATTGGGTCTATTCAAAAGACTTGGAAAAATGAAGGTAAGCGCATCGAGACTTACAAAAATACCCAAGCTGATGAGATCGAGGTAATCAATCAGCTAATCAAAGCTGGCTTGATCAAGCCCACCAAGATTGAAAAATTCTTGGATCTTGTTCAGAATGGCGGGGTCGATGTCAACGGCACAAAGGGAGCCTTCCACGAACATCGCGGAACACTCTGGAACATCTTCAACGCTGTTACAGAATCCTACAAGGATTTGACTGCTAACAATGTCATGCACCTCCCACGCATGACAATGCAGACTCAAAGTATTCTTGACAGGGTCGCAAGCCCCTCTTTAATTACTGCGGAAGATAAAAATTCAGCCCTAGTGCTTTCTGCTTAAATTTCCTTGACATAGCAAGCCCCGTCCCCTCTGCATGGGGGGCGGGGTTTTTCTTTTGTCAATAATAAAAAAAACGCTCTAAGTCGTTGAGTATCAATGAGTTAGGGGCCAGCCCCCCGCCGCGCCCCGTAACTCCTTATCAATCAGTGACTTACGACGATTGTTTCCATATCACAAAAAACTAAGAGTGCAAGCGCAAATTAAAATAATAAAAAACATTAAAAAAGCCTTGTCTCGCATAAAAATCCTGTCACAATACTTTCGTTATGGGATTAGATCAAAATGCATATAGACAGGACTCCAACGGGGAAGATGTAGAACTCGCCACTTGGAGAAAGCACAACGCCTTGCAAGGCTGGATGGAAAAACTCTGGACTCTCAAAACGGGAAAGCCAGCAAATGAATTGAATTGTGAGGTCATGCAATTGACTGCGGAGGATTTAGAAAGTCTGTGGGCAGTGGTTAAAGCTGACGATTTGCCAGTAACGCAAGGTTTCTTTTTCGGTGCTGATAGCAGTCAGGATGAAACAAGGAAAGAAAAGGATCTTCGGTTTGTTGATGATGCTCTAAAGGCCATTGATGATGGGGAAAAAGTTTTTTATTCTTGCTGGTGGTAAATCTTTACCCAATAATTAAACACTATGAAATTACTTAATCAAGGCAATGCCAAAACACTCAAGGGAGAAAAGGTTGGATTCCGCACGTTCGGTCTCCACCTTTCCCCTGCTACTAAATCAGGATACAACGTCTGCCAATGGGCAAGCGCGGGATGTCGTGCCGCTTGTTTAGATACAGCGGGGCGCGGTTGTATGTCCAACGTGCAAAATTCTAGAATCGCTAAAACTCAAAGGTTCTTCAAAGATAACTTTGGCTTCATGTCGGATCTTCGAATTGAAATCGGTAAGGCTATCAAAAGCGCGGCAAGAAAAAGTCTTACTCCTTGTTTTCGTCTTAACCTTACAAGCGATATCCCTTGGGAGAATATGAAAAAGGGCGGTAAGACAAGTGTGATTGAAGAGTTCCCAAATGTGAATTTCTACGATTACACTAAAGGGTTTTATAGAATGAGGGCTTGGCTTGATGGCAAAATGCCTGACAACTACCATCTTACCTTTTCTCGCAGTGAGGAGACTAGTGATAACAAAATGAAAACAATCCTTGAGTTAGGAGGCAACGTCGCCGTTGTCTTCCGTGGTTCACTTCCTAAAACTTATCTTGGCTTTCCCGTCGTCGATGGTGACGAGAATGATCTGCGCTTCAAAGATAAAAAGGGCGTGATCGTTGGATTGGTCGAGAAAGGTCTTGCAAAGAAAGACGAAACAGGTTTTGTTGTGGAGCCAAAATGATCAAAGGAGAATTAGAAACAGCGATAGTGCTTATAATGACGATTCTCGCCCTAATATTCAAAAAAAGATAAAATGCAGCAAAAAAACATTACTTACAGTGGAATGCCCGACAAGGCATATCGGGAAATCGTAAAGCAAGCGACAGGCTCAGGCCATTGCAACGTTTACCCAAAGAGGTTATCAAACCAAGTAAGCGAAGCTTGCGATGATTTCTTTAAGTCGAGGAATATAAAATATGGTTCCTCTTGGTTTCATAAACAAGCAGATAGGAAACAAGAACAAGCAAAAAGATGAACCAAACACCAACAGTTAAATTGACAGGAGTATTCCCTAAAACATTTAGAGCAACTAAGTGTGAGACGGGGAGAGCAGATTGCAACTTTGAATATACTGACGAAAAGAAACAAGTTTTCTTTGAAGTGTGCTTACATGGAGCGGTTTCACTGCATGAACATTTCACAGAGCTAGGTTATACAGAATTGGCCCCAAAATTAGAATTCCCAACTTGGCATCCTAACTACAAAAAAAGCTAAAACTATGACAATAGAGGTAGAAAGAAAAGAAGTTTACGGTAATACCCTAACTTATGTAAAAAAAGAATCTGTCAGGAATTCTATAAAGAAACTAACAGGAAGAAAAACTTTAACTCACTATGACATTGAGGCTCTAAAAGAGTTGGGCTTTATCTTAGTCATTGAACAAGTAACAGAAAGAATTTAAATTATGATTAAAGAACACACAATGCCGTGCATCCACATGAATGGATCGGGCGAAGATAGTCTACGCAGACAATACAATGAATTGTTTTGCGCTGTAAGCGACGCTCAAGTCAAACTCCTTTATGATACAGACTTCCATGAGAGAGATTACTACCCTCTTGGGGATGAAGCTTGGGATAAAGCTTATCAAGAAAGAGAAGAAGTGAAGGAAGCCATGAACAAGGTTTACCAGTATGTCAAGCAGCATATGCACTTTCTCGACTATGGAAAGGAGCCGTTGCCAGATGAAAGTTAAATAAAATGCTCCTAACTCGTTGACTATCAGCGAGTTAGAGGGCCGCGCCCCGCCGCGCCTCCTAAGTCCTTACTAATCAGTGGGTTACAGTGCTTTTTTTCAATCCCTTTCACTTGCTGATAATTAGTTAGTTGTGTAATCGGGTTTTGTTTATTTGTTGCTCACCAAAAAAACGGGCATCTGAGGCTTGCTTTTATTTGCTTATATTTGGAATAAAATTCGACATCTTTGCTTGCTTTATTACTATACACTACTATAATGAACACATGAGAGATCGAGAACGCGCTTTCTTTGAGAATGTAGTATTTACCTGCTTAGTTTTATTAAGTTGTATTATTTCAACCTTCGGGGTTTACAAATTTTTTGGTTTATTTGTTAACTGATCTTGCTGACATAACATAATACCCGTCCTCCTTTTTTTGGTTTCTAAGGGGGGCGGGTTCTTTATTTGGCACTTATTTAGCCCAAAATCCTACAACCTTGGGGCTTATTATTTAGAATAATATTTGGCAAACTTGCCTCTTCTAGCAGTTAGCTCATGTATGACCACAGCCAATTAAACAAAGAATAATCAGTATTCCACTACAAGCTACTAGCCCCAAAAGTACCAATTTATTTATTTTATGTTGCATGCAATAATATTACACAGTAAGCGGGGCTTATTTGTTTTTATTCTTTTTTGCCTGTAGCTTCTTTATCTTACTATAGAATTTTCCTTTATTTGAGTTATCAACCATGCAGTCTCCAAAGGGTTGCTTATTATTTAATCCAAATATTTCTCTTAGCCTCTCTGTTTGTGCCTCATCTAGATTTACATCGAATTTATTTTGTTCGCTATCTTCTTGCATATAGTATTATATAAAAAGCAGCAGGGCGGGGCTATTGTTATTTGAAAAAATATTTGGTAACCTTCTGCAACCTTTGGTAACCTTTTGCAACCTTTTGGTATCGCGCTTGACATTACTAGCTTATTTGCTATGATGTAACCAAATTGTGCTTGGTTTGGGGCCAGCTTTTATTTGCTTTTATTTGCTTAAAGTTACAGAAACGGGCTTTTATTTGGTTTTTTTTAGAAAAATAGGTGTTTGCTTTGTGTCTGACTAGGGTAAAATATTACTTATTATAAAAAAATATTACAAGCGGGGCTAGTTTTATAAAATTTTGTTTGCTCAGAGGCCATTTGGGTTGCTTTTGTTTGTTTTTGTTGGCTATTCGGGGGCAAAATATACCAAGCTTACCATTATTTATTATTTAGAGCAACAGCCACTATCCTATTATCCATTCCTATATCCATTAATATCTGGTATAACCCTTATTTTATCTTGTTTTCTTATTGTATTTGTATTATGTATTACTCTATGTATTACCTTGTGGTATACTGTATAAAAAGGAATAAAAACTAAGGTATAAATAAAAAGAATAAATTATTATAATTTATTGTAAATTATACTTATCTACCCAACCTAGTCTCTCTATTCTATCTTCAAGATATTGTTTGGCCCAGACTAACATCTCTGGGGAAGGAGCATGTTCATCGTTGTGGGAATGTCTGAATTCTTGGTCTTTGAGTCTGGGATCTGTTTCTGCTGCTATACGGACTGCTACAGCTTTATCTTTGTCAGATTTATTGAAATGACCAAGGTTAAGAAGCTTGCTATTATGTTTAATACCCGACTTATACTTCTTTTCTGTTTTGCACCAATAAACCCCAATTACCCCGCTAGTATTATCTTTTCGTTTCTTAGCATTATCTTGGTTTTGTTTATAGGTAGCTAGCCTAAGATTCCAAATCTTATTGTTTGCTGCATCCCCATCTATATGATCAACAAACTTTTCTTCTGGATCTATCCCCTTACATAAAAAGTAGACTACTCTATTCACACAATATTTTTTACCATTAAACTCAACTCTAAAGTATCCTGTTTCTAAGAGAGTGCCAGCTTCTTTGCCTTTTACAAAGTTGTTCCCCCTATTACACCTCCAAACAAGCCCAGTTTTTGATTCTTCACTGTAAGCAACATAATCTCCTATGTCTTTGGGGATTGGTGTGCATTTTTTTCTTGATGTTCCCGTTCTCATATTTTTTTAAGGTATTTAATAGCACTGTAAAGCAATTCAACATTATCTTTGAAATTACCTATGCTTCTATTGCAGTTGTGACACAGCCAACCACGAAATTCTTTTGTTTTATGATCGTGATCACAAACCCAAGGCCCAAGTCTTAATCCACCTTTTCCTTTGACTTCTTCTCCTGTCCCACTGCAAATTGGGCAAGTATGATCTTCTGGAGGGGGAGGAGTGGATATCCGAAGATCTCTCCTTTCTTTCCCTAACCTTTTTTCACACTCTTTGCATTCAGTTCTTCTATAAGCCCCTCTATCACGGAACCTGAACGAGTCTACAGGTCTATGTTTGCCACATTTTTCGCAGAATTTTGTTTCTACATCTGGCTTAACAGAATAAAAACTACGGAAAAACTCCAATTGATCAGAACTCATTGCATTATTCTATATCTTCACCCAGTTCTTATCAAGAGACAATTTAAATGAACCTAAGTGTTTTTGGCCCCATTCTTCTGGTTTAATCATAGATAATACATTCTTACCCCGAATCTCATATAAATAATAAGTTTCTCCTACTATTGGCTCGAAATTAAATTCTGCTTCATATATTATCCTATCCCAGTTGTATTGATCTATTACTCTATCATACTCTTCTTTTAGCTGTATCAGCTTCTGCTGAGTGTCTCTCTCTATACTAGAAATCCCCTGCGACTTGAATGAAGTAAGGTCATTCTTGATTATCGGAGGAGATAAAGTAGAGACTGGATATGATAGAAAAGCTGAACCAGTTACATCGTTCATTCCTTATTAATTATTTTAATTTACAAAAACATCTTGATAGACCTTCTTCAATTGACACCAAGGGCTTAAAACCTAAATCTTTTTTTGTCTCAGTTATATCTGCCAAAGAGTGCCTTACATCCCCTTCTCTCTTCGGAGAGTTCTCCCATTTAACATTATGCCTTTGATTTATAAAATCTCTTATGTAATTCATTGAGACCGATTCTCCAGAGCCTACATCATAAACCTTACCCCCAAACCAATCTTCTGATTCCATAGCGCAAATATTTGCTAAAACAATATCTTCAACATGAACAAGGTCACGAGTTTGCTCCCCATCTCCATCCATACGCAAAGGCTTTCCTTCTTGTATCATTTCCATCCATGCACCAATCGCTGTTGAATAAGATCCACTATAGCTTTGGTCTTCAGAGTAAGCGTTAAAGTAACGAAGACAAACTGTATCTAAACCATATAATTGAGAAAATAACTTACATTCCATTTCTGAAACTAACTTATGTAGTCCATAAGGAGAACAAGAAACACCATCTCTATTGCCATTTGCAGCACTTGAAGAACTAAAAATAACACGCTTTACATCATGATTTGTCGCCCACTCCAAAAGTGTCGAAGTCACAAGAACATTTTGTTTCATTGTGTAAGACGGATTACGAACAGAAAACTCAACTCTTGGCTCAGCAGCAAGGTGGAAGACATAATCAAAATCTTCATCAGGTAAGCAATGAAGGACATCTTCATTATCTTTTTTGTCTATACCTCGCACATCATGACCCAAAGATTTTAATTTATGAAATATGTGACCTCCAATATACCCTTTATGACCAGTTACTAATATCTTCATGATTACTCTAATAAATATAAAAATTTAAATCGGCCAAGAAAATCCTTTTTCTACATCAATCTTAACTCCAAAAACCCTAGATCTCCATAATACCGATCCAACCTGTGCATCTTCAAAAATACAATAATCCTCTTTAAGTCCATGATTTGCTACAATAGAAGCCGCTCTTTTGGATAAAAAATACGCTCCTCCCATACAATAGATTACTCTTGGGACAAAAAACTTCACGTCATTTAATTCTTCACTTTCACATTTCCCGAAATGCCAATCAGAACTGTAATCACCTCGAACTAAGAGGCCAGAATAATCATTTTTTGAAGCGTCTTTAACAATTTTGTCGAAACCATCTAAGAAAACTACATCGTCATCTGTTTTCAGGAGTAAGTCGAAATCTTTATTTTCAACCGCCCACTTTACAGCCATCATGCTTTTTACACTTAGACTTTCATAATTATCTGGGCAAGGCAAATAAACTACTTTCCCTTTAACCAAAGGAGAGGACAATGAAGGATCACCAATGAAATACATGTGGTCTCCAAGCCTAGAAGTATCTTGAGACAACATTTTGTGCCTATACTTCTCACAAGATAAAATTATTGTAAATAATCGGTCCTTTGGTTCCATTATTAAAATTTAAGCTTAATCGCTCTGGAAGTCCCTGCTAGCCCAAGGAAAACTTCTTTGCCTTTAACTGTAGCGCAAGTAGAGTAACCAGTTCCAAGACTCATTATCCCAGAACCCTCTTTTGCTGTTGGCCAACCATCCATAAACTGATACTCATAGTCTTCCCATTGGATCTCCTGAGTGAGAGGATTAACCCTAAAACATTTAGTATCTCCCCAGAATGCGCTGTAAAGCCAACCATCAGGGGCGAGGTAACCGTGGAAGTTTTTATTTTTATTGGCTACCTTCAAGTATCCTTCTGGCAAGTCTATCTCTTCATAACTATCATCAGCACAATTAATAATTAAAATCTTTTTGCCCGTCCTTGGTAAACAAAATACCTTATTAACACTCTTGACATATGTAGCCCCAACATACTTAACACTAAATCCAGAAACCCCAGATTTAATAGGATCACCTTCTAACAAGAAAGAATTACCATTCTTATCTATCTTGAGAATTTTGCTTCCTAAAGCTGGTGGCATATAAATGTTTCCATCTGGATCTGCTGCTGCTCCCCACACATGACTAAAGAATCCTATTTGTGGAGGAGTGAATGAACCAATCTCACCCGTTTTAGTATCCAAGGTATAAATTTTTAATGTCTTTGTATAAGATGGCATATAAATAATACCATTTGCTCCCTCTGCTCCAGATCTAACTTGAGGACAAGAGCTAAATTTCTTTTCTAAAGTAATCTCTCCCGTTGACCTTTTTAACTTAGCTATAGAAGTCGAATACGCTGGTAAAAAATAAGTATAGCCATCAGAAGCTTCTACATTACCTATAAAGCCATGACTACCTTGAAGGTTTCTCTTAATAGAATCAGTAAGAGTATCTGTCTCAATATACATATCGGACTTATAGCCTAACGAATGGATAACCCCGCTGTCATCCATCGCCATCGTGCGAGTCTTTGTCAGATTACCTCTGATCTCGCCTTTTAAATATTCCAGCTTTGGCCAAGATGTTTTTGATGAATCTAAAAAAAAACCTTCCGCACTCGACTCCGCACTCGACTCCGCACTCGACTCCGCACTCGACTCCGCACTCGACTCCGCACTGGTTTCCCAAGGTGGTTCAGAACTTGATTCAGCACTAGAAACTTCCGCCTCAGCACTAGAAATAAGCTCAGAGCTTGATAAGTGATTTTTTAATTGTTTTAATTGATCCACTGAAGTCTCTAATGAGTCAATTACTGAGGAGATTTGGTCTGAAGTTTTCATGCTAACATATTCTAACAAAAGTTCGTGCAATTGTCAAGTTAATTCGTTGGTGCGCCCGACCGGACTTGAACCGATAACCAAGGGTTTATGAGACCCCTGCTCTAACCATTGAGCTACAGGCGCATTATCATTCTGTCTAGTGATTTTATTCACCAAATTTATAATTAAAATGTTTTATATCATCTCGATACACTTTCGAGATAATATCCCTAGTCTCATCATCATAATACTCTGTGTAATGCCTATGATTACTTTTATTGACATGAGGCAAGTCTTGCTTGGGTATTCCAATATCCTTGCAAATAAAATTAAAATCTTCCTGCAAACTTTCTATTTTACCCACAAAATCCATTTTTAATTCACCCTTGACGCTTAAAAAACTGTATTGTGTTTTTAAATGAGGCATTTCAACATCAGGTTTTTGAGTTTGATAGAAGTATGTTTGAGGTTCTGAAACTTTAATTAAAAAATCCTTAAAGCTCATGTCATTGTCCTGTATCTTCCGACAAGCGTCCTTGTCCCAAAAATAGTGTTGATGATCAGGTCTCATCTGTTCCCAATAAGTATAAACGCTTAGCATACGAGACCAAGGATTTCTCACTATGGAATAGTACTTATAAGAATTAGAATTAAAAATATAATTATGATAATTCTCCAAGGTTGCATGGGAGTTGCCCCGCCAACAATTAAAATTGTTACATTTTGTGATTGATGAACCTCCACATTTTGGGATATGTACAAACACAAATTTTTTAGTTTTGTTGATCATGTTTCTATTCCGAAAATAAAAAATTAAAATGTATCAAAAATATCTTCCAATAAACCAAGGCGATACATCATGAATAATATTACGCCAATAAATATTGCTAAAACAAGTTCGCTTTTGTTCATGACTCTCTTACCCTAACTACTTCTTTCTTGACATTCTTAAAGTCTTTGTCGTATCTATCTGACCAGTGAGGGTCTTTAGCTTGTAGAACCTGTTCATATTCCTTGTCGATAAGTTGATTCTGGACCTGCCTCTCTATCCAGCTTGGAGGATTCAGAATTTGATTTAAATCAAGATCTGATTCTTCGCCAAACATGGACTTCTTGAGCTTATGCAAGAGTAATTCAAATTTATTTTTCATTTTACCAATGTCTAATTGTATTTGCGATAATGAAACCGCAAGTTGTAATATGGATTAACCACCAAAAAGTTCTAATGACTGCTGCAATATCTGCTTCTGTACCATCATCTGAGATTTTTTGGCCCATTGTCCTAGCCCATATTCTCCAAATTTTTTTTTATTCATAACTTACCCAAATTAATAACCTTCAATAATATTATTAATTGTTTCAACTACTTCATTATGATGAGCGATAGTCTCTACTTTCTTTTCGATTTCTACACCCAGATCAGGATGTTCTCCGATAGCTACTTGATGATTCAAATAGGTTTCCAGATCTGCTCTGGCGATATCTCCAAGAGCTTCGTGTTTTTTCTTAATTGCTTTTAAATGTGCATTCATATTATTTTTTTAATAGTTTTAATAGCTCTGGAGGGGATCGAACCCTCACGATCTAGGATCAACGGATTTTAAATCCGCAGCGTCTACCAATTCCGCCACAGAGCCTAAATTTACTTAGCTGATACTACAATATATTCGTGATTGTCTTTATAGCTGTGAGCATAGTCGATGCAATCCTTGAAGTCTCCATGATAATCAATGAAAGAAGCATCGACCACAAAGAACTTGCCATCTGGGAGAGGATAATTCTCTGCACCTTTCGCTAAGTGAGTCGAAGAGATCCTCCAACCAGATCCATCTTTCTTGACTAAGCTCTTAAATCGTTTCATCTCAGAAGGGTGATCATCTTCTTCGAAGTGACTGAGCATCTTCTCAAGCTGGAACTTAGTGAGAGAAACACAAGCCTCAATTTTTTCTGGATGAACAATCTCCTTTTCGATCTTGGTTTGAATTATCGGATCTTTAAAGCAATGCCAAGTTGCCAAAGCCCAAAGAGGAATTGATGTAGCTAGGAATAATTTCGTTCTCATTTTCTTTTTTCAGTAATTTCATTCGGGAATACTTCTGCCTCTGACCCATCTCGGAACATAGCTAATACTTTCCCTTTACATTGAATAGCATTTTGCTTCGCCATCTCCAAGCAATTAATGGAGGGATTCACTTTCTCAAGGTCAGTTGAATACCCGCCCATCCAATCGCCCTTACGACTGTAAACATTATATGTTTTGACTTCAGACATTATGCTTCTAGCTTGATGTCAATCTTCGACGCTTCCTCTGTGGGAGTTTCGCTGCTGGTAACTACTGCACTAGGAGCAGAGTCGATAACAATATCAAGCTTCTCCAACCACACCCTAGAGACAGGGATTGATTGTCTCCGACCGAATAGGTCATTAAGTTGCTCAAGAGTAAGATTCACGAATGATGTGCCACCTTTGGGTCTTCCACGTTTTGCCATTGTATTAGTTTGTTAGTTTTTTTTGTTGGTTGAAATTAGTATCCGCATTTTGAAACAACTGCGGAAGCTTCTCTGGAAAGAACCTCAAGAGTATCGTCATAGTCAATTGCCTCTACCTCTTTGAGAGCTTTCTCCAAGCCACCAATGAGTTCCCAAAGGTCATCCGCTTTGATCTTGTCGCCGTTGACTGTGATGTCGATCTTAGAAAAGTCGAAGTCTTGTTCGTTGTTCATGCCGCTATAATACTGCTTTTTGGATTAAGGTCAAGTTTTTTTTCATTAAATTGTTTGAGCAAGTGCCATACCTTCTCTAGTGAGTTTTCTCTTGACATCTATTTCCATGAGGTTCTTCCTAACTAAGATCTGCTCGTAGTCTCTCTGAATAGCTTGCTTCTGGTAACCAGTGACAGAGCAGAGTCCATTGAGCGTCATCGCTCCCCTATCCCTCAGAGTCTTCACGATCTGAATCTCAGAGTTTGATAAGCCCATCGGATTAACCCCCATAGCCTTACAGAACTCAGACCAGAGGGTCTTAGTGAAGACTTTCATCTTAGTGGCGGAAGCATACGTCTGAACGTCCTGAGCCTTGACTACAGCGTCTCTCGGATTGCCCCTCAATACAGAAACGATCTCTGTCTTCGCATTAGGGTCGATCTGCACCTCCCCTTCTAGATTAGACTCAAAGATTTTGTAAAGCTCTTCACCAGAGTAATCTTCAAAAGAAATATCTCTAAGTCTATCTCTAAGTGGCTCGCAAAGCTTTTCTTGATTTGTTGTCGCCATGCAAAGTGAAAGCTTCGAAAAGTCAAAGGTGAATGTCCCCTCCTCTGTAGTAACAGTTCGAACTGGATTTTTATCCACGTTCAGTGCTGTCAAGAAAATCTCTTGTAAGTCTTTGGGAATATTGTGTCCCTCATCAATAAAAAGAAAGGCACTATGCTCAACCCACAATGGGTAAACCTGCTCAAAGAACGCACGAGCGTTTCTGATTGTCTTGCCGTTAATCTCAAGCATTGGAGGACGAGTGCCATCTGGACGCTGAAGAGCTTCGCGGAACTTACGAGCAAAGAAAGTTTTGCCTCCACCCTTCTGGGTAGTGAGGTTGATAAACGGCAAACGGTTTGTCTCCTTGTAAGAGTCAATGAACACACTCAAAGTGCGCTTGACTGATTCTTGTCCAATGGCTTCTTCGAATACCTTGTTGATTTCCATGTCCGAAGAATATCACCATTCTCAGACGAGTCAACCCCTTTCTGATTAAAAAATCACTTTTTTCTCAAATCTTTGTGCTTCAATACCCAAGGAATTACTAAATTTTCTACACATCGGACATAAGCTTCTTCATCATTATTCTCCATGAAGGCTATCCCTGTCATCTCAAAAATTATGTGGGTGACTTCGTGAACAAGCGTCCACCAGTGCTGCTCTGGATCTTTGAGGCATTTTTTATTCAATTTAATTAGCTTATCATCCATGAAGCATTCACCCCAATCCTCCATTTCCTCATAAACAATTTTTATTTTTACATTTAAAACCTCAACAAAAGAAAGCCTCTTCATCTTAAATAATTACACTTTGATCTTGACTAAGAACGAAAAACATTGAAAATATTATTGATGACCTCACAAGAAAAATTACAAGCATTAGATAAAGCTAAGATAGAAATGGGCAGATTAAAAAAAGCTCAAGCTAATCTCTACGCAGAAACCAAAGAAAAATTAGAATTAACTGACAAGTATGATCGTAGTCTTTGGGACTTTCTCGTGATTGGACTGCAATTTGCTAGAGGTGAGATTGAGGTAGCCTTACACACAAATGAGGGAAAAGATGCTTGACTTCAATTTTTAAGCGTTTAAATTAGCCCAGACATGAATATATTCTGCTTAGACAAAGACCCCGAAATTGCTGCTCGTCAGCATTGCGACAAACACTGTGTCAAGATGATTCTTGAATGTAGCCAACTTCTCTGCACGACATTTTGGATGCAGGATCTTGAAGCACCATATAAGAAGACTCACTACAACCATCCCTCTGCGATCTGGGCTAGAGAGTCTCGTGGTAACTTTGAGTGGCTCGTTCAGCATACAGCATCTTTACTTAACGAATATACTAGAAGGTATGGTAAACGTCATAAAAGCACAGATACTTTGATTTGGATTCTGGAGAACAAACATCGCTTACACTTCGACAAGCAAGAGCAGACAGAATTTGCTGTAGCTATTGCTCAAGACCAAAGGTGTAGAGAGCTTCCGAACTTTGAGACACTTTCTGTTGTCGAAAAGTATCGAGAGTATTATAATCACGATAAGTCTTATATGGCAAAATGGCAACACAGTGAAACTCCGAAGTGGTATACTGTAAAATAAAAAATATTTTAATTGATAATGATTAACGAAGAAATAAAAGATCTGGGGGAGCAAAGACAAAACGCTCACCCTAATGGAACACCGAGGTATTATGATGACCCAAACATCGAAGATACGATTGGAGTAAGAGGAGAAGCTGCTTTCGCCAAAAGATACGATTTAAATATCGACAAAAGAATTCTCCCAGAGGGAGATGACCACATTGATTTTATTGTAGAAATAAATAATCAAAAAGTATCTATTGACATTAAGACTGCTCAAAAAGCCTACAATCTTCTAATTAAAGAATGGGAAATCGATAAATGCTCAGACATCCTCGTCTTAGCTGAATATACAAATGGGAAAATTAATTTCCTTGGGTGGGAGACTAAAGAAATTATGAAACTCATGCCTAAGAAAGTTTTTTCTAGACTTAATATAAAAAACTATTATAGAAATAGAAACGATTTAAGACCAATGTCTCAACTAGATAAACTAATCCCAACCCCATCATTTTTAATATGAGAGAAAAATTTGAGAACTGTTTAATAATAATTGGATCAATTGTAATAGGAATACCTCTTGGTATTATAGTCGGTTTGGTTTGTTGGTTTAAATTCCCATTCCAAATATATTGGGCAGCAAGAGCGAACTTATCTTTACAAAGAATCGAGCGAGCAAAAGAAGGAATAAAAAAACACGAAACTGTAGATATCTGGGAGAACCACATGAAGAAAATGGAAGAAAAAAAATCTTATGACAACTGAAGAACTATTAGAACTACATAAAGATACCTGCGATACTTGCAGGGATATTATGAGGCGGAAAAATAACGATTATACTGGTGGAGAAAAATCCACTGATCCTTTCGCCAATTTTAACGCTGCGTCTGTGCTTGGCATTGATCCAGTACAAGGCTTACTACTTAGAGTAATCGATAAAATTCAAAGAATTAGGTCTTTTACAAACGATAAAGAATTAAAGGTAGCAAATGAAAGTGTTGAAGATGCTTGTGATGATATCGTAAATTACGCGATATTAGCCAAGGCAATGCTTATGGAGCAAAGAAGCTGCCCAGAAATTAAGTAAAAACGATTAAAAATTCACCCCTCATCAACCTACTCCTACGGGAGTGGGTTTTTTTGTGTAACATAAGGTATGCCTTCTGTAACGAGAGTCCACTCCCATGAGAGTCAAATATATATTGATAATACTTTGATAAAAGGAGTTCAATCTTTTAGCTACGACAATCCAAAAAATGTTCAAGAGCTAAGGCGACTTGGGTCTTACAAACAAGAAGATTATATTTTAACAGCAGATCAACCTATTGATACTTCTATAGATTTTATAGTTAATGATCATGTTCTAGACAAGGATGGGAACTACTTGAAGTTTTTGAGTTCAGATGAGTCTAGTATAAAACTAAAAGATGCTACTGCTGAAACCACTTTCAATAAAGCAAATCTCACAAACTTTTCATTGGATTTTACCGTCGGAGAATTCGCTATAGGCAAATATGGATATCAGTGTGATTCCTTGTCTGTAGATTCGTCAGAGTCATATGAAGATGCAGATATAGATTCTTCTAAAATAAATATTTTCCGCCCACAAGATATAACTCTTACCACAAGCCTAGCTGAAGGAATAAATTCTACAGACTATCCCATTCAATCTGCTTCCATTTCCGTAGGTATAGAGAGAAGACCCACAATCAGAGTCGGAGAACGAGGAGCGAAAAGAAGATACCCTGTATTACCAGCACAAGGATCTTTAAATATATCTATTCTTAAAAATAAAGTTGAAGAGACTTTAGATTTATCAAGCTTAGTCGCTAAAAAAGGAAACTTTACTTTTGTAATATCAGAGACTGCTTTGGGTTCTGCTTCTACAAATCCAAATTTAAATATAAAAGTTCACAATTGTTTCTTAAATTCTGTAAGCCATTCTCATTCTTTAGACGATAATGCACTATTGGAATTTTCTTATACATTTCCGATTTCAAACGATGCCATCGAATATTATTTTTCGTAAGCCAATTCGCCCCCTCCTTATTTGGCAAAATCCTGTTTAAACTTGGGACTTTTTAGTGTAAAATATAATATGCCATTGCCAACGCCCAATAATGGAGAAAAAAAATCTAAATTTGTCAGCCGCTGCATCATAGATCTTTCAGACAAAAAAGAATTTAAGGATGACAAACAAAGATCCGCTGTTTGTTATTCTCAATTTGAGAAAGCTGAAAGCAAAGCTTCTGTGATTATTAGCGACCCGCTAAATGAAGAGGACTGTATCTTATTTTTTTCCAAAGCATCTCCTGATGTAAAAAAACATTACTTCAAAACAAAAGAAGAAGCGATGAAGGATGCTGAAAAGATGGGACTCAAAGGTATCCACCCTCACGAAACAAAAGATGGCAAGACTTTATATATGGCTGGACCAGATCATGAAACATTTATGAAGCGTCATGACGAGATCCTAAAAGAAAAAGAGAAATCTGATAGTAGTCTCTGGGAGAATATAAGAAAGAAAAAAGAAAGAATCAAGAGGGGTTCTGGAGAGAAGATGAAGAAAAAGGGTGATAAAGGAGCACCAACATCTGATCAAATAGAAAAAGCGAAAGGGAAATAATCTAGCGTCTTTAATTGACAACTAGAAAGACTGCTTTCTTAAGGTCTTAAAGATATCATAAAGGCACTGATCCTTTTTAGTAGCTTCTCTAACCTTATTCTTTAATTCAAAAGAATGTGAGGTATGGGCTATCTCTCTTTTAATGACCCAACCATCTTCAATAAAATAATCTGTATCCCATTTAAATATCTCTGAAATATAATCCAAAGCAATCAAATGTCTCTGAGCTTCTGAGATCTCAATCTCTACTGTTTGCTTACCTGTTATTTTCATGAACTTTTATTACACTATTTATTTTAAAATTCAAAAAATGATTCTTCAATTCCACCCATAATATTGTCCTCGTTTACTGGACATTCGCTCAGAATATCACATAACATTTCATTTTCCTCTTCTGTAGGTTGTTCGGAGTCATTAAGTATCTTCTGAAATCTTTCTATAGAACCAAAGTTATCAATAATATCTCCGTCCTCCAACTCATAAGTGCGAACTTGCTGAAGTGAGCGAAGTTCAATCTTTTTTATTTCCATAATCTTTAAATTAAGGAGAGGGTTACTCAAGAATTATTTCACCAGAGAAGACTTTTTTCCCTAGCTCATTCCCTCCCTCTATCCTATTACCATTTGATAAAAAAGCTCTAAATCTGCGGAACTTCTTTCCGTTTTCCCAGATAAGAGACATTTGTTTCTCTCCGTTCGGATACCAACTGTCGAAAGGACCGTGGAGCTTACCTTTGTAAACCCCAGCCTTTGCCATCATCGCTCCATTGATGTAGTATCTTACAGAAGTGCCAGAGAATTTATCCTTTTCTGCCATATTAATAGAAGTATAAAAAGTATTTGTATCTATGTCAATAAATAACTCCTCCGCTTTTACTGTTGGGCCTTCTGGATAATCTGCACCTCTATTGACATACGCCTCTACTCCATATTTAAATAATAGAGATAGAATTAAACAGGCGAATGATATTTTTAATAATTTGTTCATACTTTAATAACCCCAACTATTTAAGGTGTGCTGAAAAGGATTATCCTTTATACCCTTAACCAAGTCAAGCATTTTCTCTGCTATTTCTTTAATTTCTTTTTGAGCGTGTTCACTTTTGCGTAATTTAATAAAGTTTGCAAAGCTACGCATGTTAAATTGTACATCGGCTTGAATGCGACTATTATAGGTCTTAAAGAAACGTGCAGATTCTTTTGCTCGTTTGCGACCCAACTCTGGTTCAAGATCAGCAAGACATTTATGGTAAAGTCTATTACCGTCTTCAGTATATTGTTTCAATTGTTGTTGCCAGAAATCTGGCCAATCATCAGGGATAAAAGTTTTATCCTCTTTCAATTCTTTGTATCGCGCCGATTCTGCATTAAGCGAAGATAATCTATGCTTAAGTAAATGAATATGACTGGCAATATCACAATCAACAAGAAAATGAATGCTACCTTTTTCAAAGGGTGTTTCATGTCCGTGGCTCCAAAGCATGTTGATGAGCTTCGGAATTCTCTCTCTTTTCTTTTCATCTAGGTCTCTCGAAGTCGATGTCCAAGCACTACAAGCAATAACTTCATCACTACCATAGTGTCCTAATAATTCTACTGTATTTTCCATTTTTTTTCAATTAAAAAGTCGAAGGATCTGCCATCACAAAAGTAGAAGGCACGATCTTCCTGACAAAGAGATACCCATTTTTACGATAAGTGTCAACCATTCCTTCACTAATTTTCTTAAAAGCTCTTGGATTCCTGTCTGCATTGCCAGTCGGATCTTTCCTTATACTCCAATCAGAATAAGTTGTAGCTTGCCCCATGTCAAAATCCATCCCCAGCTCTTTAGCTATCGCCCAAAAATAAAACTCATCAGCGAAAATAACCTTATTCTTCACAAAATACTTAGACCAATGATCAAAAGTTTCTACAAACTTAATGACATCTTCTCTACGACAAGCAAAAAATTGACAAACTGCGTTATACTTATCGAACTTGTAATCTTTGACTCCCTCCTTTAAAACTTTCTGACTTTTTACTTTCGTGTGAAAGCTAAAGTGTTTCGCAAAAGTCATTTTTTTATACCTTTTTTTAATCAGATTTACTGTAGAGTCTAAATCATACAAAGGAAAATGAGAATCGCTAATCAAAGTAAAGTATTCGTTTGATTCATCTTCCAAAGCTGCTTTCATTAATTCTATAGTAGCTTCAACTAATGAGAAGTGACCCCAAGCTGTTGGGACAGTATTTTCTATATGATAGTCAGAGAAAAGACTTGGGGCATCAAACTTCGGATGTAAATACAAATTAAATGTATCTTTACTACCACCGTCGATAAATTTTTTCCAAATATTATTTTGGGTAAATGAATTTATAGTTAGATTTAAGAAAGCGACTTTTCCCATTTATTTAATGATTCTAGTGTATTATAATTATATAACTCAATTATACTATGGATAATTTCGGAAATCCCTTACAAAGTCAGGCTAGCATCAATGATGCTGGAGAAATGGAAGTCACCATCGCTAAGAAGTATTCTCAAGCAGAGGCTGGAGTTTACAAGTCTTACATGAGCATGTGCGCGATGGAAGATAAAACATTTACAGATACTGCTGGGATGGGAGACAAAGAGACTTATAGTGCTTGTGCAGTACAATATGGTAAAATGCGAGCTATGATGATGGACGATAGCAAGGGAGAACTTACCGAAAAGCAAAAGAAGCTTCCTCCTGCACTCCGGAATAAAATCATCGAAAAGATGAAAAAAGAGGGAAAGAACAAGGAAGAAGAGAAAGAAGAAAAAGAATAATTGATTTTTATATATTTTTTCTATAAAATCTTTTAGTGAAAACGATTGTTAAAAAGAAATTAGAAATCGAAACCAAAAGGCATGATTTCGATAACGAATTTGCTTACATCGAAACGTGGCATAATACTCAACTAAAAGATTGTTTTTTCGCAGAAAAACAATTCCTCTGGCCTGATGGGAGCCTGAAGGCTGGAGGTAAAAAATATTTTTTAGGTAGAAACCCAGACTGGCCCGAAAAAGAAATTCAATGTATTAACTACAATAATTTCAATCACTTTGATCATCTTTACCATTTGGGAGAAAATGGAGAGGTCATAAACATTCTTCATATATGAGCGACACATTCCATATACTGTCTACTCCACCAGACAGTCCAGCATTTGACTTTCAGGCTACGCCTTTTATGCCCAAAATAGAGTTTACTGGCCTCAGCTCCGATGCACAGAAACAATATGAAGTAAAATTTAATAAAGCTTTTATTTTTGATTATGCTTCGGCGGGTAAAAGGATTGAAGTTACTGGATTAACACAGGAGATTGATGATGGTTCAGAATCTTTTAGCCTAAAAATTGAATTCAATCATCAAGATGGAGCAATTTTAAACGCAGGAATTGAGAAGGGCGCAGGAGGTAGCTCCACATTTGAAAACCTTACAGCTCAAAGCGATATAGTCGGAGAAGAAACGTTCCCAATCGACCCAGCCGAATATCGTTTAGAATTAGCTGAATTTAGTGCTGGGAACCTTTCACAATTATACATAAGAGAAAACATCCACTTACATCTCAGGGGTCATTACCAAAAGTTTGACGAATTTCAAACTTCAGAAAACGCGGTTGGAGTCGGTCATGGGGTTATGGACCCGCTTAATTCTAGCTTTGCTAATGGCAATATCCAATATAGAGCAATAGCGGAAGACCCAAGAGAAAATAATGACTTAGAAATACGAACAGATGGAAATAATATTTACTTCTTCGTTGAGGGAGAATCCTCCGGATCTTCTTAAAAATAAAGTTCATCAAAGAACCTATTTCCATTGTAAGCTTTGTCATCAATCCAAAAGTCATATGCTGGTTTATCTGTCCTTAACTCAGTATATTTGACTCCCCACTCTTCAAGCTGCTTTTTTGTAAACTCTAACCAATCTTTCCCCGAGTTCGCTCCTCTTGCAGTCCAATAGGTAATTCTATTACCACCATCAAATAAGCTATTAAAATACTCAATACGAGTTCTCATAGGTCGAGCTAATTCATATTTGCCCCGACTATCTGTACAAATAGTCCCATCAATGTCTACAATAAAAGTTCTCATAATTTTTTAATTTTTCCAATAATTTTTGTCGCACTTATATCTTCAGAAAAAGGAATGAAACGCACCTCTGTTTGACCACAGGATGCCTTCTCAGCAGGGTTTAGGGTTGCAACGCTATAGTCTCCACCTTTATACCAACGAGAGGGCTTAAAGTGTCTTAGGTAGCCAGAAACCGTTGGTTCATTAAACACAAAAACATAATCAACACACTCATTACAAGCCACAAGAAAGGCTCTCTGTTCTTGACTAATAATGGGTCTTTCTTGGCCTTTATTCTCCCTAACACTTTCATCTCCATTCACGCCAACAACTAAACTGTAATCACAAGGTAAATCTTCCTTGATTGATTTTAGAAGGTCTGCGTGACCTGCATGAAATAAGTCAAAGCAACCGTTTGTAAAAGCCATCTTTTCCATCCCCATCGAGAAGCGGTGCATGATCGTAGATGTATCAACTATTTTAGGGTGATTCATATTGTTGCTGTCCCAGCTTTACTGACAACAATGCTACAGCAAGTCTGAGCGTAGTCAATAGCTGAATCCATGTCTTGATTAAATAAATAATTAGTCGCGAAAGCAGTAAGGAAAGTATCTCCAGCACCACTCACATCCCTTACTTGAGCCACAGATTTTAAAGGGTATTTCTTTCCCCTGAACCTACACCCGTTACTCCCTAAAGTAACAATGAGGTTTTCCATCCCTATACCTTTAAATCCATTCTCCTTATATTCCTTTTCGTTAATTTTGATAAAATCAAACGAATTGGCCCATTTAGGGTTATATTTCTTTTTTGTATCTAAGAAAGACAATTGAGAGTTATCTGCAATATATTTTAAATCTCTGTCTGTCAGGTATCCCTTGTTATAATCAGAAACTATTACAGCGTCATAAGACCACACGCTTGCTTCGCGCAACTTTAATTTATTAATCTCTTCATACTCATCTGAATCAACCCGCAAAAACATTTGATTAGAATTGGAGTCAATGTATCTAACCTTCGCTCCAGTGCTTTGATTGCTTTTAATATCTACTTCTGCTTTTTCGCCTAAATTGTTAAGGCAAGCAAGAACATTTCTATGGACGTTTGAAGCCATACCCATGAAAGTAACTGAGTTCTCCTGCTTGAAAACAGGAACTGGAGCTTCTGGGCATAATCTATCAGCAGACCCATAAGTAAAAATATCTAAGCAGGACTCTCCGATAATTAATATTTTCATTTTTGTGAATCTCCTTTTTGGATTCTATAAGAATCATATTCAAAATGTTGAGTGCTAACTTCAAAAACTTTAGAATCCTCTAGAGCTATAAGCTTGTGAGGAATACATGGTCGCAAATGAACAGTGTCCCCCTCATTTAATTCAACAACCTTGTCTCCTGCATCACTCAAGTCATAATACTTCAAAAGCAATGCTCCTTCTATAACAGCCCAAGTTTCCTCTTTCTTGATATGATAATGCATAGAAAATTCAGCCCCCTTGTTGAACTTCAAAATCTTACCACAATACAAGTCATTATTTGTGATCCAAACTTCTTCCCCCCATCCTTTAGGGTGTTTTTGGACTTTTGAAAATACAGGCTCTAACTTCATTGACTAATTTTAGCTAGAATACATGAAAATTCAAGAGCTAATAATAAAAAAACCGTCCTTGCGGGACGGTTTTTAAATGATTTAAATTTGTTTTATTTTTCTTTTCGCTCTTCTTCAGCTTTTCTCTTTTCTTTAGCTTCGACTTGATGAGCGATAGCAAAGTAACAGAAAAAAGATGTAATAGCGGATATAAGAATTAACTTCATTGCTTAATTACTAAAATTAAGACATGACGCTCTTATTTTTTATCTCCCTTGTCTTTCGCTTTACCAATATTGACACTAAGGAAGTCAACGAGCTTGTATGCTTTAGCAAGGATAGTTCCTTCTTTGGGGGTGGGAGTTAAAGCTGCGAATGCGCTAGCAGCTGCGATAACAGCACAAGCCCAATTAAACCACGCTTGACCTTCGACGAATTGAATAAGTGTTTCCATAGCAATATTTTGTTTCTACAGCTTATTACACTAAACGAAAAAACAGGGAATTATCTGCCCTGCCCTCTATAGGGCTTTTTGTAGTTTTTGGAGCTTTTAATCTTAGAAGTCTTGCTTTTAGCATGTATGCCTTTACGTCTAATCTTCTTTTTTGCTTCGTAAGTATTTAATTTTTTCATTACTGATCCTTTACAAATTGTCCATCTACCATCTTGCCAGTACGACTCTTAATTACATCATAAGCTACCCTTAAACATTCTGTTGTATCAAAGCCAACCATTTTAGCCAGCAAAACAATAGTGACCAGCATATCCCCAATCCCGTCCTTGACTTCTGAGAGAATATCCTCTTCGTTTGAGGTTGGCATCCCAAGGTCTTCCATGAGATCTCGCTGATAACTAAAATCATTTAACTTTTCTAAAGCTTCTCTTGTTTCATCAAGCTCTTCTTGCGTTTTATCTAGTTGGCGTAGTGGGGTAGAGGATTCTAAAATCCCTTTGTTTCCTCCCCACTCAATCACTAATTTACTTAGTTCTTCGTATTTCATAGATTCTTCTCTCTCCAGCATTTTGTTGAATGCGTTTTCAAAAGGTCTCATAGATTTACCATTTTAGGAGCAATCTCCTCAATTTCCTCACACAATCTTAAAATTTCAGAGGTCTGCATATTGAGTGCCTTTGTTTTTAATTTAAACATTTCATTGTAGAAACGTTGATAATCCTCTAATTGATAGATATACTCTTGACCAGCAATCTTAAGGATAAAGTCTCCATATGTTTCATATAACATTGGGTCAATGCATTTTTCAATTGGATCATAGGAAGCATTCCCTACAACGTAATCAAAAATGTCGTGACGATCCACATTAATATTCATTATTTCTTGACTCATAATCGTAATAGCGAGTCCACCGATAGATAAGAGGTGAACCCGCTTTTTTCTATAAACTGGATTTTAAAGCTCTTTAATCCGATTGATAACCATTTGATAAGTCTCGTCTGAAGGATCGTTCTTTCTATTAGGCGCAATCATTTTATGCGTTAAAATATTTTCAATCCCAAAATCAAATTTGTCCATAAGGTATTTGCATTTCTTAGCAGCGGAATCGATTTCAGCCGCACTGGGTGTTCGTTTGTTAGTGTCTCCATAGAAAGAGATCCCGACACTATGAGCATTTAAACCGCTCACCCCTTTCCAAGAAGATCTCCCTGCATGCCAAGCTCTTTTTTTATCATAGACGAACTGTGTGCGAGATCCATCAGCCGCAATAAGATAGTGATAACTAACCTTTGATTCAGCCTTCAAAATCCATGAACGAGTCCCATCATGACTTCCGCTGCTATGATGCAAAATCACATACTCCGGTTTAATCGTCCCAGACTGGTTTGGAGAAGCTTTGTAAACTTCAGGATAATCATCTTTAAGTTCTTCTACTGGTGGCTCTGGCTTTTCTGGTTCACCTTTTTCATCGTGAACCAACTGCTCCCAAATCATTTTCCATGTAGCAGGTCCATCAATTCCGTCAGCGGTCAAGCCAAGCTTGCCTTGAACTTCTTTGACAATTTGAGTTTTAGCAGAAAAGCGCATCTTTATTCGCCTTCAGGTAGAACTTCGGCTTCAGCCTCTGGTTGGGGCAACTGAGATTTTGCTTGCTCTTGGATTTTGGTAGCAAGGAAAGAACCTGCTTCAGCGATCTGAAGTCCTTGAGCTTTTACAGCGACATCAATAATCTGGAGAAGAGCATTTGCCTCGTTTTCTTGTAAGGTGATTTTAATTTCATTCATATGCACCTGATTATCGACACAGCGAAGAATAATTCAACAAATTAACATCTAAATTTCAAAAAAACATGCTTAACCGCCATCCACATGTCCAGATATTTATACTTAGCTAATCTACCCAGAAACACAGTATCCTTTTCTTCTCTAGCTAATCCATCATATCTTAAATACATCTCTTGGCCTTCTCCCCAAGGGATAGGATAGAATGGAATATCTCCTTCCTCCATACTTTTCGGGTATTCTCGGGTAATTATAGTCTCTCCTGAGTGATTGGAACTAAAATAAGAATGATCATACTGTCTAGTCCATTTATTTTTCTTACTGCATTCGTTGTAAACAAGTGTGTCTTGCTTATCCATTGTTGAGTAATGCTCTAGCTTTAAAGACCTGTAAGGCAATTGCCCAAAACAATAATTAAAATACTGATCTATCCTACCTGTATAAATAACTTTATCGTAATCCTCCCCCCTCCATTCTTCCTGCCCCGCATTTAAAACAACTTCTATCCCATCTAACATTTTTTCGAACATTTTTGTGTATCCTTCTTTTGGTACACACTGATATTTTTGGCCTTCAAACCAAGTTGGACTTTCTGAGTTCTTGGTCTTTGGGATTCTGTTCGTGATTGTTTTAGGAATCTTCCTGAAATCTACTCCCCATTGTTTCTCACTGTAGTCTTTAAAAATGTATTTTTTAATCTCTTCTTGAGAGAGTGTCCTGCCTATAGCTGCCTCACAACCTTTGTCGTGGTATGGTAGAGGAATATCCCCGATCTGGGTTTTGCCAATTGGCTTATACTTCAGATCAATCCACTCTGTGTACCGTGATAGAAACTCAAAAACTTCTTCATCATCCGTATGGAAAATATGTGGGCCATACTTGTGGAAGTGAAGACCTTCAATGTCAACATCATAACAGTTACCCCCAATGTGATTACGGGATTCAAAAATTTTAACTTCATGGCCTTTATCTTTAAGTAAACGAGCAGAAGTTATCCCACTCAAACCACAACCAACAATAGCAAACTTCATATGTTAAAATGTAATCTCATGCTCTTGCTAATTTCTTGAGAGTACTTCAAATTAGCTTTACCTGAGACTTGTTCATTATGAGAGCAGTTATATATGGCTGCTCTAAAATCAATATTCCCACCTTCATATCCTTTGTAATTAAAATATCTCCAAGAAAACGCATGAGATCCTATGACTTTTATTAAATAATATTTTTGTGTAGATCTAATTATACTACTCTGGGATGAACTTAGATTGATGTTTCTAAAATCGATTTCTTTTTTGAGCATACTTGCTTTAGTTATATTACATGTCCCGCATTTTCTATTAAAATCATTAATATACTTCAACGTATCATCAATACCCATCCTGATACCCTTATCGATTCTCAAAAAATCTTTATTCGAATTATGAATAGTTCTAACTAGATCTCTATGTACGAAGTCATCCGCATCAACAAACATAACATAATTATCATTGTTAACCTCACTTAAAGCTAAAATATACTTAGTGCCTTTATCTAATCTAGCTTGGTATATCCCATTTTCGACACTTACTTGAGTGCCTATCTGCCAATTATTTGAAGGCGTAGGAGGCAACCAATTTACTTCTATAAACTTTACATTTTTAATCTTTTTGTTTTCTGTAAAGGTGTTTAATGTTTTATTCGAAACTACTATTACTTCAAACCTATCATCAAGCTGACCACAAACCGAACCCAAAGTCTTTTCTAATAAATCCCAAGTATCATTATATGAATGACAGTTCTCGTAATGTTTAACAGCTATAATAAAAGTAACCATTATTCCCCAAATTTATAACCAAAATATTCGATGTCTTTTGCATATTTTTCTGCAACAATTTGTTTTGTTTCTTCATCGTAGTATTCGGTGTAATGCTTATGTTTTGTTTTGTTTACGTGAGGAAGTTTTTGTTGCGGAACTCTAATTTTGTCGCAAATAGTATTAAAGTCTTCCTGAAGATTTTCAAACCTACCAATAAAATCGACTAAGCATTCGTCACCTTCAAATAACCAATTATGCTGTAATTTATGTTTCGCAGGAAATGGATTTAATAAAAAATCCAAGAAGCTCAAGCCTTTAGCACTTTCTATATATCCATGTTGAGTATTATCTTTAACTCTAAAGAAATACTGAGACAGTAATTTATCCCAAGGATTACGTATAATAGAGAATTTGAAATAAGTATTAAATGCCTTAGGCTCATACTTTTTGTACCACCAAGCCCGGTGATGCTTCTGCGGAGGATTCTCAGCGTTCACTAGAAGCTTAGTAATACTAGTACCACCAGTTTTGTTTATGTGTATAAAGATAAACTTATTTTTGCGACACATCATAATTTATTCTCCAAATCTATATTTAAATGTATCTATATCTTCTTCAAAGCTTCTCGCAATAATCTTAATTGATTGATCATCATAGTACTCAGTGTAATGAGCGTGTTTGGTTTTGTTCACATGAGGAAGTTTTACTTTAGAATAATCAATTTGATCACATATTAAATCGAAATCATTTTGAAAATTTTCAAACCTGCCCACAAAATCTGTTTTAATTGATCCATTTACAGTGATAAATTCCAATTGAGGATAAAAGAACACCCACTGCTGCCAAACCTCTTTTGCCAATAAAAAATCCTTGAATTCTGGATATTCTTTTTTAATCACTAATGTCTTGAGTCTATCATAAAAAGGTATCCCCCCTCTTTTAAGATATTCATAAGCACTTACAAACTTATCCCAAGGATTCCTAACAAACGCAAATTTAAATAAATCCTCTACCGCTAATTTAGGGCAATAGTCATTAGATTTAAAACCTAATTTAGATATTCCATAGTGGTCATGTGTTGTGATATTGAAAACCTTTTTAATAGATCTCCCTCCACATTTTGGGATATGAACAAAGACGAATTTATTTTTATGATCTACAAAAGGCATTTTCTAAAGATTGATAAGGGCATTCTTGTTCATTAAAGTCATTCCAGATATATCGCATATCTTTGATATGCACAGTGATAAGATCTTCCTTCACATTAATTGACTTTTGATTTTTTTTCATTGTGTCATGATTAAAAGAATACATTGTTTCGGGGTTAACAATATATATTTTATCATTTTCTTTATTAGCCGCTTTCAGTTTTTTATTTAAACGATAACACATGTGCGACAATGCTATGTCAGAATGGCTTTGAAAACTTCTATCTTCTTTCCATCCATTTTCTATTACAAATTTCTGGATCAATTTAAAAGTTTTATTGTTCATTAAAATACCAGCCCCTCCGAATATACCGACACTATCTTTATAAAGCTGAGAGCAATATATTCTTAAATTATCTTCGGGTAATTTACTTATAAATGAATTTAAATTCTCAGTGTGTATAAAAGTATCATCGTCACAAATTATGTGCCAATCAGCATCACACCAATCTTGCTTAAATACTGATTCTATTTTTTCGATACAAGAATGGTAGTCATCAAGATCACAAACCTTTATTACTGGAAGTTCGTCAATTAGTTCAAAGCCTCCAAGAAGATAGAAATTATCTCCACAGTCTTTAATCCTTTTTATGACTGTATTATACAATGGTTTAGTCCTCTTCTCGTGAAGAGGTTTGCATACCATAAAATAATAATTAATCACCTTCGACTTCTTCTGCATTTTCTTCAACAGGGGCCATTTCTAATATTCCTTCTTTATAGTATGATTCAATAGCTGGTATCGCATCAAATACAGATTGCATCGCAGCAGCTGCTTCTGGAACGTTAGCTATAATTTCCCAAAAGTCTAAGTCCAGTCGTTCTGAATTTTCAAGATTTGGGTCTTCATCAGAATCTGAATCAAATGCAGTAAGATTCAAGCTCATATAACCATCTGAGGCATTAGGAGCATTAACGATGAGTTCTGATAACCATGTATGCGGAAGAGATTTCTCTCCTTGCGCTGGTATCACTAATGGGGTTTCTTTTTTAATTGGCATATCTTTATTTTTGTTTTATTGAAATTATTTATTAACCTGCTCTCCAAGAATAACCGTCAGAGTATACTGGGACTACATAACTACCATTTGTACTTACAACAGATCCGTGAGAAGTCGCTAAAGGATAGAAGCTGTAAGCAAACGCTCTTTGACCTGCTGGAGAAGCAGATGGGAGCTGGCTTGCGTTGTATACTGTCTGGTGAATAGTCCCGCTCACATCAAGAGCAGTACTTGGGCTAGTGACACCGATTCCTAATTTAGTGTTAGTGAAGTAGCTCTTGTCCTTTCCCACAACTAATACTTTATTTCCGCCAGCCGCAGTAGTGCTGCCGTAATTGAACATGGCAACAAGTTGATTAGTACTTGAGTTTGCAGACTGAACATAAAGCACCGCATTGGCATTGCTGTTTCGAGTGAGTAAATTATAATCAGTATTGCTGGTGTCAGTTCTAAAGAAGTTAGCAGTAGCACTCCCTGTGACATCAATACCAGAAGTATTAACCCTAAATCTTTCTGATCCGTTTACTACCGATCTAAAGTAAGAGTTGTTTGACCATTGGACATAATCATTACTATCGTAACCAATGTAGCTAATACTATCTCTGAGGTCAGTCTCTAATTGGAATTGAGTCCCGCTAAGATCTAGACCTCTACCTGCTGAGTATGTTGTATTGGTATCAGTATTTGTATCCGTCCAAGGGACATTGACATACATCTTTTCAGATGTAACTTCGACAGGGTAGTTCTTACCACTTTCACTATACCCAATCTTGAAACCACCTCTAGTAGAAGAAGATCCAGCAGGTAGCGAATAGTTGTTCGCACCACTGGCAACATTAATAAATGATCTCACCGCTGCGGCAGTTCCGTGGCGAATATAACCATCGTTACCCGTTTCAACACAAATTTGAGTAACACCACTGGAAACAGTGTTCGGTGTAGTGTTAAAGTAGTTAGCAAAAATATAACCAGAACTGTGTCGTTTAACGATGGTGTTATTACTAGCACTAGAAGAAATAGTATCTGTTATACTAAATGTAGTCCCTGATAATGATAATCCAGTTCCAGCCGAATAGGTTGTATTGGTATCGGTGTTAGTATCTACCCAAGGTACGTTAACAAACATCTTCTCAGAAGAATCAAGTTCAACAGGATAATTCTTACCGCTTTCGGCAAACCCAATCTTAACTCCACCCCGTGTCGAACTAGAAGAAAGTGGTAGTGAATAAGCAGAAGGAATCGTAGGTTTATTAGTTAGATTATTATAACTAATATTGATGTTTGATGAACCATCAAAACTCGTTCCAGCAATCGTTCTCCCGGTTGCTAATTGTGTTGCTGTAGATGCGTTTCCTGTTAAAGCTCCCGTCACATTCCCATGAAATCTCCCATCATTAGCAATATAAGATACATCACTTGAATTTCTTCTAAACTGTACAATTCTATTTGATGATGAATCAGAAACTATATACCATCTGTTTGAGTGGTATTGTATTTTACCAGCACCTCCCGGATTACCTGTCCAGTTTGAAGAGGCTGAAGATAAAATCGAAGAGTTGGTTATGTTAATTGCTCCCTGACCAAAAGTAAAGTTGATAGCACCTGAAACAGTATCATTCGCATTGCTCCTTAAGAATGATGATGAATCAATGCCATCAAGTAGATTAGAATCTGCTGCTTTACCTGATGTTGTTAAGTAACCAGCACCGTTGGTGAGTTGGTTGTTATTGGTTATGTAGTTAGCATTTGTAGCTCCAGTGTAACCAAGATTAGCGAGTGTGAGTGTGCGCGTAGAGTGTGATTGGATCACACCATCTGTCATATTCAACTGATCTACAACCGTAGCACCAGACGTATTGATGTCAGAATCGGTTCCGATGATCGTGTTACCGCTTGAAGTAACATAACCAGCACCGTTGGAAAGCTGGTTGTTGTTGGTAGGAATCGTGGGCTTATTAGTTAGGTTATTGTAACTAATATTAATGTTAGCCGATCCATTGAAACTCGTTCCAGCAATCGTCCTTGCAGTCGTAAGTGTGTCCGCATTTGGATGGTAGTTGTCATTGAACATCCGATACTGGGTCTGAAGTCCATCACCGTATATTTTTCCAGTAGTGGCAATCCCCCCATTCTCAATATTATCAAGATCTATCTTGCCCTGCTCACTAGCTCCAGACCAGTTACTTATCAGACTCGGAGCAGAAGAGTCTGCTAACCAGTCTACTAATTCCCACCCGCTGTTTTGTGCGTTACCCCCTACAATAGCGACATTGACTCCATTCGTGCTACTATCAATATAAACTTGGATAGCTGCCCCATCATAAGTGCCGTTTTCTTTAATCCTTACATACCTAAATACATGTGTGCCATAACTTGAATTACCAAGAACTGTTATGCTGTTTGAATCATTCTGTCCGTAGTGATGTGCTGCATTAAAAATTACCGATTGATGTCTACTACTTGCGGTATCCCAAATTTGAAATTCTCCAAAAGCCCTATCCCCAGTGTTTTGAGCAATGGTATACCAACCAACAGGCAAGTTCCCTGCTGATTGAGCGTTGATATAACCTCTCTTAAAGAAGGTCTGCACTTCACTCTCCGTATAGTAACGACTATCTAAATTAGTGCTGCCGAGCGAAGTGATATGCCCATAAGTATCAAGAGTAACATCTTGAATTACCGTACCACTACTATTGTTTACCGATCCTTGGGATGAAGTATCATTGTGAGTAAATGTAGTTCCTGATAAAAATAAACCAGCTCCAGCAGAGTAAGTTGTGTTCGTAGTAACATAACCAGCACCGTTGGTAAGCTGGTTGTTATTGGTAATGTAGTTAGCATTTGTAGCTCCGGTGTAACCAAGATTCGCAAGAGTTAAGTTACGAGTAGAGTGTGATGTTATCACACCGTCTGTCATCACTAACTGGTCTAAAACCGCTGCACCAGATGTGTTAATATCAGAATCGGTTCCGATAATGGTATTACCACTTGAGGTTACATAACCAGCAGAAGCGTGGTTACCCCAACCAAAAGCGGTCTCCGCAGAAGTCCCTTGGTTTGCCGTAGCGAAAGCTGAAGCGTGATTACCATCAAGTAGATCAGCATCTAAACCTGTGCCAGTGCCATCAACAGTTTTAATTGCTGTTAGTATTTCAGCGGCTGTCTGGTCGTTGGTGTAACCGTTAGGGTTGCTCGCAGCGTAGGCTCCAATGTCACTAAGAACTTGAGAACCAGTTCTATATTTAATCACCCCAGAGTCTGATACTAAAAACTTGTCTAGGTCGCTTGTTGCGTTAGAAATTGTATTCAATGTAAGTCCTGTAGACTGTAAAGTAGCAGCTAAATTCGCATTTACTGAACCTGCGTAAAACTTGATTGAGTTTCTCCCATAGATACTCATTCTGTCGTTATCACCAAAACTATCCCAATTACCTTCAGTTATACCAAGTGGAGCAGAAGTAGTAGTATCTCCAAAGTGTAATTCACCTCCTTGACACATTCTAATTCTTTTTATAGCACCTGTGCTATATGTTCCTATTTCTGTTGTATTAGAACTGTTTCCAGCAATATTGCCATTGACTTTGAATGTTCCTGCTATCTCTAAGTTACCAGTTGTAGCATTCAAAGACATTTTTGATGTGGCAGTTGCTCCACCACCGCCAGAGCCACCAGTTTCCCAGTTCCAACCATAAGTTGCTACACCTTCCATCCTTGAACGCAATGCCCAACTTGTGACTCCAGCTAATCCCGTTGGGGCTGTTAAGTTCCCATTTGGTCCGCAACCTGTGACCCCTGCCGCAGCCATGTAATCTTGCCAGTTGTAGTATGATTCATTATACCAAGTGATTCCAGTTCTTGCCGTTGATGCCCTCAATAAAGACAATCCAAAGGCTTTAATCGAAGCCGTGCCATCTCTTTTTACAATACTATTATCTACAGCACCTTCTTCTGCGTTGTAGCCATCAAGTAGATTAGAATCTGCTGCTTTTTCTGATGAACCCAACTTACCATTTAATGCAGACTGCAAACCATCAACATTAGAGATAACGTGATTATGTGAATCGTCAGCAACCGTAACTGAAATTGATGTTGTTCCTGATCCACTTACATCACCGCTTAATGTGATAGTTTGGTTCCCAGTTAAAAATGAAGTGCTATTAAATGCATTTGAACCAAGCTCTCTTGTACCAACAACATTGCTTCCATTAACAACCAGCGCAGTAGCTTCTGAACTTTGATTGGATAAACCAGTTAATGTTAAATTAGGAGCAGAGAATCTCTGGTTAGATGTCCAAGAATCTGTCGAGTTGATCCAGTTAATCGTCTTATCACTGGCTCCTTTCAAGGTAATACCACCACCATCTGCCGTGCTATCACTAGGAGATGATACATCACCAATGATTATATTCTTATCCTCAACTAATAGGTTAGCTGTATCAATAGTCGTAGTAGTACCATTGATATTCAGGTTGCCTCCTATAGTAACATCTCCATTACTTTCGTAAGTATTAGAGGTGTGTGTTAGTTGTCTTTTTGATGAAGTTACTGTTGCCATGATATTAGTGTCTTAGCCTTTTTCTATTTATCTTAAATTTAATGTTGGAGTCTTTTGCTACTGCGTGGAGTGAACCATAAAAAATCTTAAGAGGACCATCTCCTCCATTACCACTATAATAAGGTACTTTGTCTGGTTGTCCATTAGCAGAAAATTTAACCCTTAATTGTGTCCCGCTTGTAGAGAAGACGTGAGTGTCGGTAGAATCTTTATCGTATGTTTCCCAAGTGCTTCCATTATTATTAGATACATATATTGTTAATGTTGTTGAACTAGGGATACCAAAACTAATTCCTTGTGGCAACGAAACGTGATCAATATTAGCACTGTTCGCCAAAGTGAATGTTCCAAATACAACTTCCCAACTTCCTTTTAATTCAAATGGCTTTGCGCTTTCAGGCCATATGTGAAATTGGTGACCATCTGCTCCCCCGTAACCCATTTTAACCCAATGCTTAGTTCCATTAGCGGATTCCATTAGAACAGCTGGACAACCATAGTCTATGTATAATGATCGACCTCTCCCGTTAGATGTATCTTCTGTGACTGAAGAATAATCATCAATAGCTACAGGAACATTATTATCCGTGTCGATCCAACCGCCAACATCACACCTACCTCTATCTGGATGTATCGAAACAAAATTAGGATATGATGGAATCTTATCCATAGGAACGCCACTTGTTTTTTGATACTTTGTGCCTAATCGATTTAAAGGGTTTGTTGAAAAATAAGTAATTGAGGGGATATTCGCATGGATCGTAGGAGCAGAACCAGTAAAACATGGAGTAATGTCAATATCATTAAACCTATTGCTGTGACCTATCCACATTCTATTCGGCGCATTAGCAGGATCTGGTATATACATACCCATATCATGCGACCCAGTTCCTTGACCAGCATCACCCAAATCGCACCACAGTAATTCTGGCGAAGATGTACTAGCATCAAGCACCACAATAAAACTCCCGTTATAATAAGCAAAATAGTACACTCTATCGTTCACTTCATCGTAACATAGTGTGTACCTATAACCATCACGATCAATATTTGCACTACCACTATATAAATCAGCAGTGCCAGAACTATTCCCCAAAACTTCTTCAACCCCAGTATTAAGATTACGACGAAGTGCTCTTCTGTAATGACGAGCGTCATACTCTCCTACATAAATCCACTCACCTGCTGCTACCAACCCACTGGTGTAGTATAACCCAGAACTAGAAATATTTAAATCGCTGCTTCCTGCACCGCCAATAAATCTTTGAGGGTTAGAGTGCGTTGGTCTTGCATCTTTAACGAATGTAGTCCCACCATTAGTGCATCCACTATAATCAAATGTAGTATATCCGTCCACATTATATGTCATCACTACACCCAACTTATTTGTGGTATCAATCGCGACACTTTGAAGATGGTTGTATGTGCTACTAGAATCTCTGTATAAAAAATTAGCATCATAAAATAAACGTGTCATTGACCCATCATTATTCAAACGCCTTACTGCAAATCCATCACCCCAACCAACAGTAAATAAAAGATCCCCATCAATTTCGTATCCATTAGGAAATCCGATAACTCTATCTCCTCCATCGTAATCACCCGACCCACTACGCACAGTAGCATTTGATATACCTCCTTTATATTGAGGAAATATAGCAAAGTTTCCGTTACTACCAGAGTCAGTAATGATAGCTCCGCTATGAGATATAATATTAGATCTCGTAATATTACCTTTTGTCAGTTTACTCATCAGTCAATTCTTCCACTTTTTGTTCGGCTATTTCTTTAGCTTTTGTTAATAGACGAATAAGTACGTCGTCTTCATCTCTCTCAATTTCTAGATTTAAATCTTCTATTCTTTGATCTAAGACCCACTGCCAGTATTCCAAATCGTCTTCCATCTTATGCTATAGTTGTTTCTACCCAAAATTGGTGGAAGTTGCTATTATTAGTTCCGCTAATCTGATACATATAGTTTGTATTCATTCCAGAATAAATTAAAGATGCTGAACTCCTACTTAAGCTGCCTTGTGTTGCATGCTCGTGTTTATAAACATTATATGCTGTAACAAATCTTGCATTAGCACTTGGTGGATTCCATTGTACATAGTATGCATTGTTAAGGTTTACTACACTCATTGTCGTAGGTTCAGCAGAAGAAACTGCATAAGCAATACTCGCTGTAGTAGCACTTGATAGAATACCATATTTCATTGCATATACACGATATGCTTGTGTACCTGTTTCATCAAATGCATTATCAATAATGCTCATTGAAGCAGCAAAGTCATCAGGTGGTACAATAGAAATCAAACCATAATCACTTCCATCAATTGAACTATAAACAAGATAAGCATCAATATTTGAAGTAGTAGATGCTGCAAACGTAACCTCTACTGTATTCCCGACAATCGCTGCTGATGCGCTTGCTGGTGCGTTAGGTGCAGAGATGCCAAGATTCGCCGCAGTTAGTGTCCTTGTAGCAACTGTGCCATTAGCATCTGTAACATGACCCAAACTGTTAGTTGTAACATTGAAATCAAGATCAGAGATAACCGTTGCTCCTGTAAGCGCACCAGTATCAATATTAATATCATCGCCAGCATGTGTTGGGTGAGTATAAACTGTATTCGTATCTGTTGGAGTAGCCCAAGTAAATGTACCATCACCATCACTTCGCAAGAACTGAGATGTGCTTCCATTCCCACTAACACTAAGTTCACTTGCTCTAACGGCGTTAGCTGCAATCTCACTGGCTCCAACTGCGTCAGTCGCAATTTCACTTGATCCAACTGAATTAGCTGCGAGAGCTGTTGCGATACTAACATTGGCAGAACCGTTAAAGTTAACGTTCCCCGTAACATCTCCAGATAATGCGATGTTTCTTGTGGTAGTAAGTATATCCGCATTCGGGTGATAACCATCATGGAAAATTGAATAACCATCTATTTGATGAGATGGGTTTGATGAAAAACCGGAAACACTTGAGACAGAAGCAGGAGCGATCATTTGCATCGCATTAGTCGTATCACTAGTAGCTAATCGTCCTGTAAAGTAATGCCCAGATGTTTCGTAATACGCATCTGGGTTTGTGATTTTTAATGCGATGAAAGAATTTGAACTGTAGGTAAGAGTAACTAACTCATAACTAGGAGAACTACCTCCTGCTGTACCAATTGAACGACAAGTTCCTGCGGGGTTTGTTCCAGTACCTGCTGAAACAACTATATCTACTGAGCAAGCGTGTCTTAATCCGCTTGTCCTGTCCATAGTGACAGTACCATTGACATCATTATATGGTGCATTTCGGCATAACAATAAGTATGCAGTAGTAGAATTACTAACGCCTTCATCAACTGTAACGTCAAACCTCTTAAATACAACATGGTCCTGCTGCAATGCAATATGAGAGCTTGCACCAGAGAAGGTTAATGTCCCAGCCATTGTATCATTAGCATCACTTCTTAAGAATTGTGTGCTATCATAACCATCTAACGTACCAGCATTACCTCCATTAGCAGATGTAATATACCCTTGAGATTTAACATAAGCGGTTGTCGCTATCTTAGTGCTGTTTTCGTTAGAACTCTGTGTGGTTGCTGTAGGATTTCCTGTGAGAGCAGCGTTCGTAAACATCGTAGCCTTGCTCTCGTTTGTAACACTACCTAGGCCAACGTGAGCTTTAGTCACACCACCAACGGTCCCCGTAAATGTAGGACTAGTGAACATCGTAGCCTTACTCTCATTAGTGACATTGCCTAAACCAACATCACCTTTTACTAAACTTACGACACCGCTCTTACCCGCCACTGAAGTGACTAAATTGGTATCATCAAGAAGATCTCCAAGATCTAATGTAAACGTAGTCGAATCGTCCCTTGTAAATGTAACAATGCCATTACCACTATTTAAAGAACCAGAAGCTATAGATCTAGAATCTTCATCTAAGTAAGCCGCTAAAGAAATACTATTGGCTGTACCACTTTCATTTGTATAAACCAAAGAGCCAGAAGTTAATGCTAAACTCGTTACTGTTTCTGAACTTACGTAAGTGGTACTATCTACACTACCATCAGCTTTGAGAAATTGTGATGAAGTCCCTCCTGATTTTATAAGTGATGTCGCAGTAACTGAACCTGCAAAGGTTGCGTTTTGTGAAGTGTCTAGATGTAATGCTCTAACACCACCTGACCACAAGTTTGTGTCTTGAGTATTGTATATATTAAATGATTGAGCTGCCCCACCTGTTTGCGTTCTAGTCGAGCTATTCCTCCATATTTCTGCATTACCTGTGTCATTAACCCATTTTCTAGAAACATAAGCGGCACTTCCTGCGTTAGAGTTTGTTTGAGTATTAAAACCTCCACTGTTAACGTTAGTATCAAAAGTAGCAGCACCGTTTATATCTAAACTAGTAGCAGTAACTGAACCTGCAAAAGTTGCATTACCAGAACTGTTTATAGTTAATCTATCAGCTCCATTTGTACCTAGTAAAATTGATTGATTTGATGGTTTTATTTTTATCCAACTATAATTACCCGCTCCCGATGCTCTAGCTTGGAATCTCATGTCTGATAACACATCTGTGATACCAACTCTTTCCATGTAAAAACCATTACTATCATCGTTTGAATAAATAAAACTATTTCCAGTTGTAGCCCATTTAAAACTTCCATTAACCGTTACATCACCTGCAAAAGTTGATGCTCCTGTTCCTGAGCATTGTATAACTCCTCCAACAGAGACTATCCCCGTGTTGGGGTTTAATGCGAGATTCGTTCCAGAAGGGGTCAATATTTGACCTCCACCAACAGTTACATTACCTGAAGCAACTGTATCACCAGTAGAACTAATAGTTAAAGCAGTACCGTCTACTGAGTTAATAAACTGGAATCCGTTACCTGTTAATCCAGTAGTGGCTTTCCATGTTCCACCATAGTTTCTAAATTCACCACCACTACTTGAATAAAGATTTAAAAAAGAAACTATTCCAGTATTATTAAATTGTGCTCTAAGCGTACCTCCAGTCGTGACACCTAACGCATCAGCACCAATTCTATAAATTCCAGTATCTGTATCGCCAGCAAATGTTAAGGAAGGTGAAGCAGCGGAACCAACAGGAATCGAAACTCTCTCGCTAAACGTCCAAGCATCCGTAGAATTAACCCAGTTGATTGTTTTATCAGTCGCACCTTTGAGTGTGATACCACCACCGTCAGCAGTCGCGTCAGTCGGTGTTGCAACAGTTCCTAACTCAATGTTTTTATCATCAACCTGAACTGTCGTACTGTTAATCGTTGACGTTGTGCCATTGACTGTGAGGTTTCCACCTATAACTAAATCGCCTGTAGCATCTACCCTGCCATCATTTCTGATACTAAATAAACTAGCAGAAGCGGAATCTCTGGCGACAAAAGCGTTAGCCGTTGTGTCAGCGGTAGAACCTTTTAGTTCTAATTTAGCACTTGGACTAGTTGTTCCTATACCAACTTCACCAGAAGAAGTAATACGCATTCTTTCATCAACACCTGCATTATTAGAAAACCTCCAATCATTTCGACATTCAAGTTCTGCTTCTCCCGTACTATCTTTAAATCTTACAGTTACAGCGGTATCAGTTGATTCAAATATAGTGTTAGCGTTTGATGTCCCAGAATTTACGTGAAGTTTTCTATCTGGACTCGTTGTTCCTATACCAACGTCACCAGAAGAGTCAAACACCACCTGATTTGCTGCTGTACCTGTGGCTGCTGGTCTAAAATATAATTTTCCTCCAGAAGAGTTGATCCAATATTTATTAGCATTGTTTTCAGTAAATCTTATATATTGACCTTTACCAGAATGACTATCAATGTATAATGAAGAATGATTATCTGTTGATTCTATTCTCGCTCCAGAATCACCACTGAATAAAACATGTAGAGGTTGACTTGGATTAGTTGTCCCTATACCAACGTTACCTCCTGCTTCTACAGTCATTTTCGTGGACTGTGCTGCGCCTGTTGCGCCTGTATCAATTCTTAAATCACCACCATCAATACTTCTTAAAACGGCAACTCCATTACTTCCCGTATTTCTTTGTAAAGCGATAAAAGGCTCCACGTTGGCTGAAGTCCTTACTATTATACCATCTGAACCCGAGGATTGCACATGGAGTCTGGCAGCTGGACTAGTTGTTCCTATACCTACATTACCAGAAGAATTGATGCGAACTGACTCAGAACCATTTGTCAAGAAAGCGTGGGTGCTAGCATCTTGAGAGACTAGTAACCATTGTTTATCATCTGTTCCTATGTACAGACTTTTATCATTATCTGTTGTAGGTCTGATATACGAAAACCCTCTAGACATATAAAGCCCATAACCATTGATTTCAGTATAAGTGTTGTCATTATGATAAAAACGACTTGATGTATCAGTTGTCCCGTCTCCCACCTGAAAGTTTACAGAAGGACTAGTTGTTCCTATACCAACGTTACCGTCAGCAGCGATAAGCATTGCTTGGGCGTTGTTACCAGCTAAGAATCTAATTTTACCTGATGCTGTGGTAGTCGCTATATCAAAAGTATTAGTTGTAGTAAAACCTAAATACCCTGCTCTAGAAGTGTTGTTGCTTGCATAGTATTGTTGGTAAGCTCTAATATCATTTGCATTCGTAGTAGCAGTATCTGTGAATCTTAAGCATTCATCATTGGATGTCGCTACGTTTAATATAGCTGCTGGATTAGTTGTTCCTATACCAACGTTGCCGTTAGTATGAATTCTCATCCTTTCAGCATAAGAACCCCCACCCATAAACTTAACTGGACCTCCGCCTGACCAGCCGAATTCTAATTGATTACCACTATTGACTCTTGCAATTGTTCTTATATTTGAACTATTATCTTTAGAACGTAATTCAATACCATTATTAAGAAGTATATGTCCTGTCATATTACCACCTGCCAGTGGTAGTTTAGTATTGTCAGTTGATGAGGATAAACCTGTTAGGTTACTACCATCACCATGAAAGGCAGTAGCAGTTACAGCACCTGCGAAAGTTGCCGCTTCGCTACTACCATTACCAAGTCGTAATATTTCTGAACCTAAATGTACAAACTGAAAACCATCTCCTACTGAGCTGTGATCTCGAAATCTTCCAACAAGACCGTTACCATCTATTCTTAGGCGTTCATTGAATACATCAATCTCTCTAATGTATAGCGTCCTAAAATCTTTAGAATTCGTGGTTCCCAAGTCTACTTCGTTATCCGCATCTGGTATTATGTGATTTCCGACAGTCAATCCGTTAAATGTCGGAGAATGTGTGGTATTTAACTGTAAATCATCCAGAACTTCAGAAGTCTTTAAAGATTCGAAGGTGGTTTGGTTATTGGTTCCTGTTGTTCCTACGAAATACTCAGACATATCAACGAATTATACATTCTGTTACACTATTTCACCACAAATGCAGAAAAAAAAACCTGCCTCAACGTTAATCGAGGCAGGTTTAATATTTATTTTCTGTATTAGGACGCGTCTTCGATCCAGTTATAATTAATTGTAGCAGAAGTAACTAAATTAGTTTGAGACCAAACGTTATTGATTTTTAATCCATTCCCATTCACACTTACGGATAATTCAGAAGAACTAGCCGCAGCATTTGAACCTTGGAAAGTGTTCGTAACAAAAGATTGCAACATATTTGTACTATCTGAATCTCTACGGATTGCTCCTTGAATTTTCCACATAGAAACATGATTTCCATTGTCAGAATCTTGGTCTGTTCTGACTGATTGAACAACACCTTCAAAAGCGACAGTCGTCTTATCATTCAAGTCCATTGCGTTTCCATTTGCCGCACCACTTGTAGTAATGCCGTAAGCACCTGTACCACGAAGTATAATGATACCACCCTTTGTTACCAAGTTTGTCTCTGCGCTATTATCAGAACCAAGTTCAATCTCATCAAGATGGCCTTGGTCTGAGGATGTGCCAAGACTTGTTGTGTTTCCAAGAGCAACTGCTCCACCTCCAGCAATCCCGGACCCAGCAGTAATTGTAATACTACTATTGGAAAGTTTGCTGTTCGCAATCGAACCTGCTAACTGAGTATTAGTGATTGTGCCAACAAGTGCCGTTGTAGGATAATTGGTAGCATCCGAAAGATCGAAAGCTGGAGTAGCGTCTGACCCACCCAATGATAGAGCAACTCCACCGTAAGAAACAGAACTATTAACAAACTTTGAGTTAGCAATAGACCCTGCCAACATGTCATTTTCAACAGCTCCATTTGCAATTGTCGCAGTCAGAGTCCCAGTCATATCTGCGTTAAAATCGACATGTCCTTGTAAATCTCCACCTAACTCTATCCTAGAGTCTGCTACCCAAGATGATGCCGTAGAAGCATTACCAACAATATCAGCAGCAATGTCTATGCTATTAGTTTTCCAACGATTGTTTGTACCATCAAAAGTAAATTCAGCAATGTTCGCAGCTCCAGTTCCATCAATGATAATACCTCCACCATCAGCAGACGCTGCATTAGGCGCACCAGTACCAAGAACTAAGCTAAGATCATCAATTTGGACGCTTGTAGAATTAATGGTCGTTGTTGTGCCATCAACCTGAAGGTCTCCAGCGATAATAACCTTACCTGATGCACCAGCAGCGTCTGGATCAATCGTGATTGTAGCTGGACCTGTAATACTACCACCACCAACACGAATATCACCAACAGTAATATCATTGCTTGTAACAGCATTAACGTCAGTAACAGCATCGAAAGTAGGAACGCCTGAAACAGCTTGAAGATCGTCAATCTGATTTTCCAAATAACCAGTAGCAGTCCTTAAAGTTACAAGTTCAGCATCATTACCAGTAATATTAGTATTTAAAACACCAGTAGCAGTCCTTAAGGTTGCTAATTCAGTATCATTAGTGGCAATCCGACCATTTAAAATACCAGTGAGAACGTTAACCTCTGTTCTAGGATAATAAATAGTATCTAAATTTATAGAACTAACAGCTGTTGCAACAACGTGACCATCTGCATCAAGGTCTACAGTGATATTATTTAGGACAGAACCACTTGCATTTGTTGTAACTTCAATGTCAGAACCCGGAGTTATATCTACGTGATTCGTTAAAGCAGCCAAAACACCCGACATGTCGTAGATAGCATTTTGAGAGGCTCCAATATCAGTAACGCCATTTGCAATAGAGTTTTGTATTGCTGTCCCCCTTACATCTCCAGTGAAGGTTGATATATCCGTCAGGCTTCCTGTTCGAAAGTCTACCTGAGTGCCGTTAAGTTCGCCTTTATAAATTAAATTCGTCGCCATGATGAGTAACTAGTTAAATCTAGTTACACAATAAAGGGGGAATCAGAAAATTAATATTTTAATTGAGTTAAGTCAATTTTACCTAGCCAGCGAATATTTGTCTCAGATTTTCCTGTCGCAAAGAATTTTAAAGAACCATTTGAAGCACTTACTGAAAACTGAACATCTCCCACGCCTATTCCATCGTGAATAATATGATTATGGGGTTCTCCCAATATTTCTACAGAGTTCGCACTAGATCCTCTCTTAGCACCGCCATTAACATGCATAACAGCAGTATCACCATTCTCTGCTCTTGCTATAAACTGACAACAAAAAAAGTAAGAAGTATTATCTTCTAAGACAAACCTCGCATTAGAACCATCTAAAAACAACTCAGTCTCAGAATCATCTGTAGAACTACCACGAAGTAAAAAAAAGCAGGTCTGGGCATCCCCAGCGGTAGAGAAAAAACCATTAGAAATAATAAACTGGCTCTGCTGAGAGTTAATACTCGGATTCTCAGAACCACCACCAAAAATAGCTTTTGAGACATTCTCAGAATTAAGAGTCTCTACAACTAAATTTTTTAATTTTATTTCTAGTGCCATTATGTATTCGGAATTGATCTCGTTTGCAGCACGTAACCTGTACCTATATTATCTGAAAATTCTACAAAGAATCCAGTAGTAGTTATGTCTCTCACTGCTAAAAAGTAAGTTCTTTCTCCTCCACTTGGTAGCTGTAATTCACATTGAACCATTGGCGCAGAAGAAAATGCAGTGCTGAATTCTATTCCTGTCTCATCTATACCAGAAGGTAAAACTGTATCAAATCTCTGGCTAGTTTCTTGAGATTGGACCCAAGTTCTCGTAGCCACCGTCTCTCCACCCATAGTTATGTCTTCTGCTACCGCTAAATTACCTGTTGGCACATCTACCCCACTTGCAAAATCAATTGTCAACCCATGATCCGAGAAAGAAGTTTTACTTCTACCTACTTTTCCGTCAGCTAGAACCATTGAACCTTCATGTATAGCCCTACCTCCTCTTCCAGCCATAACCGTGGAAAAAGACCCACTAGCAAAATTATTAACACCACCAACTACAATAGCATTAGAAGCATCCTGAATGTTGTTGTTCTCACCACCTAAAATTATAGAGTGATCAGGTGCTATAGTACCACTAGTGATATTACTACTTTGTCCACCAACAATAACCGCATTAGAGGCTCCTAAGATGTCATTATCATAACCTCCATCCACTAAAGAAGCTGTAGACTGCTTAATAGAATGAGCTGTACCACCATTGATTGTGTTATATCCAAGACCACCATTTTCAATTAAGTTAGATCTACCACCAATAATAACAGAATAATCATCACCACTAATAATATTTAACTCCCCTCCTGCTATAATATCGTAATCACCAAAAATTTGGTTGCCACTACCAAGTATGGCAGCAGAATATAGTGAGTTTACTGCGTTGTCTCCAATGATAAGAGCTTCAGCATCAATATAAAGCTTTCTCTCTGAACCATCAAGATCACCAGTTACAGATATGTCTTGTCCACCAGCATTAATTATATAACCAGAAGCAAAAGTTTTAACACCACTAATGGTTTCTTCTCCTGTGATATTTACGAAGGCATCTGGGTTACCACCTATTTGATTATACTGATCTAATGTTAAGTGATAATATTCGCCTGTATCACCACCTTGAATACCCACAAGTGAATTGTGAGATGTACCACCAACACCTAAATTTAAACCTGTCGAAGAGGATATCGACAGGTCTACATTGGGAGTCTCTGTGACTGTTACATTAATGCTCATGGAAGAGGAACGGAGGTTCCGCTAATAGTTGCCATTCCATATAACAACCTGTCAACACAACCATCAGATTTGATTAAAAATATATCGTAAGAACTATAAGCTGGCTCCATAGCTTGAGTATCAGAACTACTCAAAGACATTTTGGCAGCACCATTAACAGCATCAGTTTCAGAATAAGTGAAAGTTGCTTGAACCGCTTGATCATAATCACGATAAATCACTCCAGTCAAATAAACCTGATCTGTCCTTAAATCATAGGCCGTATTAGAGTCATCCTTTAAAGTTAAAGGAATGTCGAGACAAGCACCCTGCTCAATAACGATATCATATTTTGTCCCAGCCATTGTTTTATGTTACACTAATTATCTATTTTTTTAAGAATTTATCAGGATTCTTTTCAAACTTCTTCGCTAATGCAATTACCCCGTTTATTATCTCTGGAGCTACTACTCCAACAATACCGTAAGAAATAGCCTTAATAAAATCACTTATGGGAGCATCTTGCAAAACGAACCATAGAATTCCTGATAGGATAGCCGCAGCTACAACATTCCTCAAAAAAGACTTCACTGAAACATTGCCTTTGTATGTCAGCATACGAGCAATCATGCCAGATGCACCAATTACAGGGATAACCCACCCACCATCTAAAAATTCTCTTATTAGATTTTTAAAATCCATGTAAAATACATTACACCAAAAAATGTTTTTTGTGTATCTTATTTTAAGATGGGTAAACATCGGAAAGACCTTACGGAAGCGAAAGCTTTTGCTGAAAAATATTGTAATCCAGAAGATAGTAAAATCATCTCTGACTTAGACCGTCATGCAAGAGAAACAGCATGGGCTTTATTACAAAAAATTAAGCATTTAGAACAAAACTCTTGTGTTTGTGACGAGTGTGGTTCTGAAGTAGAAGACGAACCGGAAGAAGAGGTTAAAGTTGAAAAAAATAAAAACCAAGAAGTGAAGGCTGAAACCCCTGAAACTTCTACTATGGACAAGCTATCTGAAATAGCTGAAAAGAATAAAGATATTTTAGATAAAGCTGCGAAAGGCACAGCGGCTGTAGCAGCGGCTGGAGCGACAACTCAAACCGCAAGTGCAGCTACTGGGTTAACTGCTTTTGTACAAGAAACAGTTCAAAAAGTAGGGGCAATTGGAATGGCTGGCACTATGTCTATAGGTAGTGGAGCCTACTTCCAAGCAAAAACCACCAAAGAAAAGGGGACTGAGATAGCTGTCGTAGCAGAGCAAGAACATAACGTATTTTCAAATTTAAATGACTTTACTGAGACAACAATCGGATTCCAACCTTTTGGTGGTGTTACCGAAGCTATTGTAGAATATGCCGAAAAAGGTTATGGAGATGTTGTGGGTACGTCTGAAGAAGGCTACGAAGGAGGAGAAGGTGAAGAATCTGGTGGCGAAGAGGGAGAGGGCGAATCGTCAAATGAAGAAGCTTCTAACGAGGGAGAAGGAAATGAAGGCGAACCTACAGAAGAAAACAATGAAGAAGGAGAAGGAGAAGGGGAAGGAAAGGCCGTTAAAGAAGAAGAATCTGTAGAAACCGAAGAGGAGACAGAAGAAGAAAACGAAGGGGAAGAGACTGAAGAATCAGAAGAGGAATCTGAAGAAGAAGGAGAAGAGGAGGAACCCAAAGAAGAGGAGTCCGAAGAGGAATCCGAAGAGGAATCCGAAGGGGAATCCAAAGAAGAGACCGAAGAAGAGACCGAAGAGGAGGAGTCTGAAGATGAGGGAGAAGAAGTGGAGGAAGAATCTGAAGAGGGTGAGCCTGAAGAAAAAGAGGAGACTGAAGAACAGTCGGAAGAGGGCGAAAAGAAAAAAACAGATATTGAGAATTCAGAAGAAACATTCGAACTAGAAGAAGATGATCAAGTCACTCAAGTCCCTGATGTGATTAAACTCCCTAACATGATAAGAAAATAATTATTATGGAAGATTTATTTGAAAAAATACTCGCTCCTTACATGGGGTCAATGCCTGAGTTCATTATTTCTATCTTGGGTTTGCTAGGGACTCTTTCTTATATTGTCCCTGAAAATAGTAAGCTGGGTAGGTTATTAGGTAAGTTGACGGGGAATCTAACTAAACTTAAAAACTTTATACTAAAAAAGAAGAAATGAAGCGCACACTCATAACTTTACTCTCAATTATTTCCGTAGCTAAATCTGCTATTATTACCTCTGTAGAAGGAAATGTATTCCTAATCAACCCTACAGAAAACCCTAATATCAACCCTGTAGTCAATATCCAAAGACCCATCCAGATCAGCAATGAGGAAGTTGTAGATATAACTGAAAGCGAAGATAAAAAAGAAGATTCAATTATTCCTTGGGATGCAGACGAAGAGGAAATTTATGATTTTTATGATGCTCCTAATTGGGATTTTTCAGAATCAGACTTGAAAGAGTTAGATCGAGATTCTGCTATCACTAGCATATTGACTATAACAGATGCCTTAATACTTGAAGACAGTCCCTCTTATTCAAATATCGAGATTGGAGATGGGTTTTCAGTAACATTAAAGTCTACAGATTTTACTTTTCAAAAAAGCAATGGTTTCACTGGAGTAAATGATGATGATAATGTATATTCAGTTTTAAATATAACTGAAGGGTCTAGTATGTATGCCATGTTTACTTCAATTGGTCTAAAGGTAAATGTAGATTCAACTAGCAGTTTGACTCTACGGGGAGTTGGAGACCCAATCAATAGTCAAATAGAAAGATCTATCGTTAATTTGTCTCCAAACGCGCAGCTCACTCTAGATTCAATAGAGGAGTTTTCAGAACAGGGTGATGATATTTATTTGAATGGCGTATCGTTCTCCCAAAACCCTTCTATCTTGAAATTTAATGGAACTACTGCGACCGCTATTCCAGAAGCTTACTCAGCCCTGCTAAATGCTTTGCCTATAATTTTACTTTTAAGACGGAGGAATAGATTTAATTAATCAAAAAGTTCTCTCTCTAGTTTCCTGAAGCGAGCATCTGAATGCCAAACCTCATCTATCTGAGGGGTGTAAACCCCTTCTTCAGTCTGAATCGGTTGACCCGCCTTGAGCTTTAATGAAGACGGTTGATATATGTTCAAAGTCGTCGTTTTCGGATTTGAGACGCTTCCGCAAGAGGTCAGCCCGATCAGAGGAGTTACTATCGCCAGCAGCCCGTAATTCTTCAATTTCGTTAATGAGTTCATTTTTTATGTTTCTATGTTGATTTTTTATTTCAAAAAAAGCCAATCTATTCCTTAATTCAAGGTAAAGCTGTAGGCTCTTAGCTAGAGTTTTAATTAAAGACATTATTCTTATTCTATATACACTCCAAAACCTGTTTCCACTCCATATCTCCAATCACAGACGTTAACTTTGTGATATCTGCTTGAGTGAATTTTTGATATTGCCCTTTTAGTTTTTCTGGCATCGCGATCTGTTTCACTTTCGCTCCAGAGTTTTCTGCCATTTTATCAGCAATAGCTTTAAAAGATATGGAATTGCCAGTACCAACATTGAAGATACCAGAATTATCATGATGGAGCATCCTATAATGCACCTCACAAATATCTTCCACATGGACAAAGTCTCTACTTGCTTTTCCTCTAAATACTTTGATCTCCCCATTTTCTTGAACTTCGTTAATGAATTTTGTAATAGGGCTAGCTTGATCCCCTTTATGCTCTTCATGAGGTCCATACACATTAAAGTAACGGAACCCTTGATAGGGATGTTGCTCGTTCAAAAGCCAATTGTCAAACATATATTTACTATACGCATAAGGGCTAAGAGGAACACAAAATTGATCTTCTTTAAAAGAGTCTGCTATGCCATATACCGAAGCACTGCTAGCGTATTGGAATTTAATGTCCATATTGGCGCATAGCTGGTAAAGAGTGCCAGAGAATATAAAATTTTCATTTAATATCTTTTTTAAGTCGGTTTCTGTGGTGCTTGAATTAGCTCCAAGGTGAATAACCGCATCAATACCACTCAGAGGAGGTAAACTATTTCCAAACTTAATATCGTAAGGAATGACCTCTATTCCTCTTTTCTCAAGATAAGGACAAAGGTTCTTGCCAATAAAACCTTCGCTACCAGTAACTAATACCCTTCTCACAAAGGTATTATATTAGAGATCGCCTTCGTCTTCTACAATTTCTTTTACTGATTCTAAAAATGGATGTCCGTTCAACAAATCTTGATGCTCTGCAAAAGACTCATCGTCCCAGCACCACCGAGAGAATTCTTCGTTATCGTCCCAAGCGACAACTTCTTCAGAAGCCATTGAACTGACAGGCTTTTTAGACCAGAATTTACAACTCCAGTAGCGGGGAGTAGTTTTGTCTTTAGCTGTGTCGCACTTATGACGAGCGCGGAAATTTCTGCGACGAGCTGGGTCATCACGCTTAATCTCCATATTAGGGTCACCAAATTTAACCATAATAACATTGCCAGTTTTGGGACTTTTCACATAAACGCCAAACTTCTTTTTGCCATCCTTTAAGCGGAAAGGCTTATTTAAAGTTTTTTTCTCCGCTTCTGTATACTCAAGATCTTCGATCTCTTGAGTTGATTCTTCTAAAGCATCAACTCTTTGAAGATCGAAACGAGCTAAAGCAAAATCTAATTCATCAAAGTATACAAAAGCCAGACCTTGTTCTTCTAGGTGATATTCCTCTGAACCCTTAGCGACATCTTGATCTGCTGCACGGTAAGACTTCTTAACTTTGCCTCCACTCACCATTTTTAAAAACATATTCACCCTAGCCATCGCCCACTGACCTCTGGTCTTTCCAACACGATGACTAGAGCTAAATGCTCCCGCGCCTCTACGGTATATTTTTTTAAGTTGTGTAAGAGAAACTTTTTTAGAATGCTTCTCGTTGTGCTCCTTAACTTTATTTTTCAGAGCAGTCACTATTTTTTCTGAAAAAGCTATTTTCTTCCCGTCTTTCCCTGCGCTGCCTTTCTTGTTCTTACTAGAACCTTCTTTCCGCTCATCAGGCTTCGCTGGAGTTTGCGCTCCACTTTTAGGCCCAGATCGTTTAGCAGCTTGGGAATTTAGAAATTCTTTAGCTTCTTTAGAAAAATCGTATTCCATCAAATGATGTTACACTTCTTTCTGAAAAACTTCTTTATAACTTTCAAGTTTTTCTTCTTCACTCATATTTTCAAGCTTCCGATCAACCTCTTCTCTAACCAAAGTTGAGATTATGTCGATCAACTCTGCAAAAGTTAAGTTACTTGTAATATGATTTACAAGTGCTTCATGAAGCTCTTGTTCCTGCTCTGAAGACATTATTTCTGCAAAGCTTTACTCTTATAAATGCGAAGGTCTGGCTGAGTATCTTTCTCTTTAAATTTATTCTTAAAGATTACAATTTCAACTTTTTCCTCTCCGATTGTAAGATTGCCAGAATAAAAGGGCTTTTCGCCACCTTTACGCCATAAGGCTCCGATTTCACGCTCTGACCATTCACTGTTTGTTTTATTTTCTTCGTTCATAAACTAATATAAGATTTAATTAAATGTTTTTTGTTGTGAGGGAGCTTAGTGTAGCGTTTTTTAAGACGCTTGTAAACTCTTTTCATAATTGGATCTGCTCGAAATGAAATCAAGCTTCTCAAATACCTTGATGTAGATCCGCTCATTAATTACTTGAATTAACTGAAGCCAAACTTGTTTTCGCTAAACGACGATTAAAACGAGCATTACGATCAAAAATGGTAATGTAGTCGTTTGTCTCTCCAAGGAACTGAGCATTCAGGGTTTCTCCTTGAGTCGTTTGAAGACCGAAGAACCGACCACGGGTTGCACGGATAAGTTTTAGAGCAGTTTTCTGCTTAGTATTTAATTTCATCATCGCGTTATTGTAAGGGGAAATCTAGTTTTGTCAACTAAGAAAACCCATTTCATCTAAATTTATTTTAGAGGCGTTTCCCGTCAACTCTTGACATATAAACTTATTAATCTGGTCCTCGAAACGATCTTGGAAATCAACTAGGTTCTTAGAAGAACGAGCGAATTTCTTTAGAAAACTTAGTGTAAATAATACCTCTATATCGCTCAATCTCAAATCTTCATTGATCTTCTGTATCTTATGATAAAGAATTCTAAATATGTCCTTTTTGCGAGCTTCATTTAATACTAAATTACAGTCAACTAGAGATAATAATTCTTTAAAAATAGACGAGGTTGGAGACTCCTTGTCAGAGTTAAACCCCATTGATGAAGTGTCCTCTACTCCGCTAGTCACAAAAATTTTGACATTAGAAAAGTCAGCTATATCTCCATTAGCCATTTGCAACTTCCCGTCCTTTAGTATTTGAGCAAATAAACTCTTAACAGACAAATGTAGCTTGTGGAAATCGTCAATAATAATGACACTATTAGGATAGATATTAATCTTCTCACATAAAGAAGTGTTATTCATTATCTCTGGTAAGATTTTAAACTTAGCGAACTCATCTGAAAAATGAACTCCGCTGTAGCTTAAGATATTCACGCCACTCTTTTCCAGAGAGTCCTTCAAAGTCGAACAGAAAAAACTTTTGCCACTAGACTCAACTCCTGTAATACAATAAATGCTGGGAGCTGACCCTTTTTTATATATTCCATAATTAGATAGAGATATGGATTCGATAAGAGAATCAATAATTCTATTATTGCCTATAAACTTTTTCTTTAAACTCTCAGAGAGATCAGATAAAATTTTTGGCTTCCTCAGAGGGTTCTCCTTCTTTGAGAAGAAATCTTTAAGATGCTTCATCCTAACTTCTGGAACTTCATCCTCCTTGTCTTCAGACCAGTCTGATAATTTTTCTGTTACAAATGATAATAATGATTCTGTCGAGGTTATATCTACATCGTTATCTTTTATTTGTTCTTGCAACTCTTTAAATGAAGTATCATTGCCCCAGTGGGAAACTTTCGCTTGCGCTCCACAATGATCAATTACGTCAATTGCTTTGTCTGGATAAAATTTATTTGGAAGATATTTTTCACAAAAAACAATAACATTGTCAATAAAGTTTTGAGTATAATTAACATTATGGAAGTCTTCGTAATAAGAGGTTATAGTAGGTAAAATTTCCTTCATCTGAAATTTAGAAGGCTCTTTGATAATAACCCTTTCAAAACGACGATCTAAAGCAGAGTCTTTTTTAATAGTGTTTGTATACTCGTTTATTGTAGTGGCTCCAATACAACTAATTGTGCCACGAGCAAGCTCTGGCTTGAGTATATTAGAAGCTTCTAGGGAGTTTTCTGTAGTTCCTCCAGCACCAACAAGAGTATGGACCTCGTCTATGAATAGAATAATATTTTCATACTTCTTAACTTCATCTACAAACTTCTCCAGCCTCTCTTCAAACTGACCACGATACTGTGTTCCAGCGACCATACTAGACAAACTAAGAGAGTAGATAACTTTATTCGCGATAAGCTCTGGAGCTTCACCATTTACAATTTTGGAAGCTAGACCCTCAATCAAAGAAGTTTTACCAGTTCCCGCTGGTCCCACTAAAATTGCGTTTGGCTTCTTCTTTCTGCAAAGAATAGTCGCTATCTCTGATATTTTGTCATCAAAGTCTACTATTTTATCAAATTCATGACGGGAGGCTTTTAAGTTTAAGTTTTCTGCGAACTGATCAAGGATTGGGTTTTCATCAAACATCCCAATCCATTTGCCAACTATATCCATAGAAATATCATCAGCAAAAGAATACTCTGATTCTCCCTCTGGTGCTACTTCTTCTTCGTCTTTTATAAAACGAGTTATAGACTCCACCATTAGATCTCTATCTTGTTCCTCAAGAACCCCAGAGAAAGCCTTCGGAGTGAACCCTTCACTCAAGAAACAAAGCAAAATAGCTTCTGTGCTAACGTAATCTAATTCAAACAGCTCCTTCTGAATAAACTTACATTCATTTAGTAATTTATTTAATTTAGTGGAATATTTAGTAGAAACAATTTTGTTAGACTTCTTCTTCTCGATGACCTTTTTAGATGCAATAAACAAAGCTTCCCTACAAAAAGATTCTTCAAGAAATTTCTCACAAGACAAGCTTAGGTCACTAATAAATGAATGAAAAAAAACATCTATATCAACCTTATTTCTCCCAAGGAATTCGTTTAAATCTTGAGCACCCTTAAGGATGCACTTTAATTGTGGAGTAAGTGGTAAGTCGTTCATTTTTTATTCAGATCTCTAAGCTTCATCATGATTTTAGTATCAATCACCCTAGCCGAAGTTATAAAACTACTACCACGGCCTTTACTAGCATTCAAGATCAAAATGCACTCTTTCGATATTTTATATTGTGAAAGGAAGTCTGAAAGAGTATTAGATCTAGAATTATCCATCATTAAAAATTTAGATGAGCCTGTATTGTCTGAAACATTAATCATCATATACTTATTACCGCTTTGAGAGATATTTGTGAAGAAATCTTTTACTTGGCAAGCTACCTTGAAACTCGTTCTTTCTGAGATCTCATCTATTTCTCTTAGACTACTCATGGAACCGAATTCATCTTCAAAGCAGTCTCTCAAATCGAAAGAGTAACTATAACCCAATAAAGTATTTTCATACCACCAATTACAAAACTTCTGGAATGGCTTATTCTTGTCGAAGATCTCTTTGTAATTCTTAAAATTTTTCTTAAAGGTATTAAACCTAGATTCTTTCATTATTGGGCGACCATCATCAGCAATAGCGTTCACCCTTATCACTTCCGATATTGCTTTTAAAACATCATCACCAAACCTCTCTTTAAATAGATTAAAATTTCTCTTCTCCCTGTCTGTCAATATGTTGAAAGCTTGAGCCTCTAAAACTAACCTGCCTCTTTTTTCTGTAGACTCGTCCATAGATCCAGCTTGAATCAAAGCAGCTAGCACTGAGATATTAATTCCACAATTTTTAGCTGCCATGAATACATCATATTTGCTTTCAAACCCGTCTGACCCTTTGAAAGATAAAAGACCTTCTTTAGATTTAGAAGAAATACCTTTGATTCCATTAAGGCCATATCTAATGTTGTCACCTTCAATAGAAAAGTCCATTTTTGATTTAAATAGGCTTGGAGGTAATAATCGAACACCAAAGTAATCTAACTCTTGATGGACAGAAGCAACAACTTCAAGAGGCTCTGGGTCAAACTCAGAAGACTCAAGGACAGACAAGAAGAACTCTCTAGGATATTTGTACTTCAAATAAACTGTCTTAGCTGCCAATTCAGCATAAGCGAAACTGTGAGACTTGTTGAATGAGTAGTCAGCAGAAGCTTGTAGGGCAGTCCAGTAGAAATCACTGATCTGACTATCTAAACCTAGAGCTTGTGCAGCATCATAAATTCTATCTTTCCACTTCGGCATTTCCTCAACCTTCTTCTTACCAACAATGCGACGAAGAGTTTCTGCCTCTTCTAGAGTCAAACCGAAAACCTTGTTAGCAATCTGCATCAACTGCTCTTGATACAAGATAACGTTTTTAGACCAAGATAGGATTTCATCTAGCTCTTTATGAAGGTTGCTTGATTGAGGGGCTTGTTTCTGTCGGACATATTCGTCAACAAATTGTAAAGCCCCCGGTCTAGCAAGAGCTACAACGTCAGAAAGTTCATTGAGATTGTCAGGCTTTACGTCTTGGCAAACCCTGAAGTTTGTATCTGCTGAAATCTGGAAGAGACCTTCTGGATGATTATAGGTTTGAAGCTTCTCATATATGAATGGGTCATTAGGGTCTATTTCATCTATGCCAATGCCAATCTTGTCGCAAGTCCTGTGAGCGATTGTTAATGTCCTAAGACCAAGAATATCGAACTTAACCATGAGGTCAGCAACATCGTGCATATTGTAACCTGTTACTAAGTCTCCATCTTTAGTTTTTTGAAGAGGCACAACATCTCCTATTGATTGAGAGCAAATAGCAATGCCAGATGGATGGACTCCTGTGTTTTTAATTAGATTCTCAATCTTCTTCGCATTAATAAAAGTCCTACTATGTTTTTTAGCCCAATTGTCGAGCTTCTCATTCTCTTCTCTCGCATTATCTAAAGAAGATACTTTGCCATGAAGTTTCGGAATCATGTCACTAACTGAATTAGCTTGGTCCTCTTTGGCTTCATCAAAATACTTGGTAGCCTCTCTAATGCAAAGCTTCGAACTAAAAGTGTTGAAGGTTAAAATTTTTGCTGTCCTGCCCTTATGTTTTTCTTCAATGTATTGAATGACTCTCTGTCTTTGCTCATAACTGATATCTGAGTCAACATCAGGAAGTAGACTGCCAACAAGAAACTCTTTATTTCGTTTGTCGTAAACTTTTTTAGCACGACTCTTTGATACAAAACGTTCAAAGAACAAATTGTGAGGAATGGGATCAATATTAGTAACCCTAAGCAAATACAAAACTAAAGATCCAGCAGCAGAACCACGACCTGCTCCGGTGGGAATACTATTTTCATGGCAAAAGTTTAAAACATCCCAATTTAACAAAATATAATCTGTAAATCCAAGCTCTTCAAAAGTCTCTAGCTCTTGTTTGGCACGATCAAAATATTCTTTTTTATTCTCATACTTTGTAATTCCTTTGTCCCGCAATCCTTTGCGGGTAAGCTCATACATAATTTCTTTAGTGGAGCTTTCTTCGCCAAGCCCAATACTCCTCAATACAGCTTCGCTGACAGAAGTCTTAGGTAATTCAACGCCAATAGGCTCACAATCGTCGTAAACAGAAAAATCTTTAAACATTACAAATTCATTTCTTTTTTAAGTGCAGAAAAAACCTTGAAGCACATCTTATTATCATATAAGGCATCATGCAACTTCTCTTCTTCAAACTCTATGCCAAAGAATTTAAGCAATTGGTTTTGAGAAACTCTCGACTTGAGGGATCGGTCATGGATTATCTTATACTGCCAACTCAACAAATCTTTCTTGGGCTTGTCGAGATCTTCTCTGTAAGCCTTGCCGAAGGCTCTAGTGTCATAAATTCGATTAAGATACGAATAATCAGGAGTTTCCCCCAACAACCTTTGCATGCAAGCCACCATGTAGACATCAAAGCCCAAAAGGTTCTGACCAACAATTTTATATTCTGGGTTAAATAAATCAACTTTAAAATCAGCCCAAACTTTCTTCAAAGGCTCCTTCCTCTCGTTATACTTATCCCAACTGAAGCCTGTCAAATGCTCCACTTTTTTATTAATTTGTAGGTCTTTATGGCTAATATATCTATCGTTCTCTTTAATGACTCTATTGCCTTGGCAAATCAACCATGAAACTTGCCAAGTACGAGAAGAGTGCAAATTAAGACCCTCAGTCTCCGTGTCAAAGACTAAATATTTTTGATTATGTGGTAGCATCTTTATAAGACTCCCAACAGAACTCGTCTGAGCAGAAGTGATTTAAGTTTGGGTTTTGGAAGGTTGGAGTCCTACCTCCAGATCTATTACAAGCTGCTTTATACATTTGTAAAGCAGCAAAGTCATCTTTGTCACGATGAAGTATCGTCTTAACAGTTTGAGTCTTAACATCAAGACTGTCAATAATAGATTTAATTTGGAAATCAAAGGGGTGATTATTATCTTCGATAAAGTAAACCGGATCTAAGTCTTTAATATCTATGTGAGATAAGCCAAAATGAAATAAATTATTAAAGATATAAGAGTCGTAGAATGGGACGCACACTTTTAGATTCTTAAAATCAATTTTGTTATACTCAGATAAAATCAAAGAATTTCGGTCATTCAAAGAGGCGTTAGAATACATCCTTTTCAAATCTCGTATTCCTTCGTTGTTTTTCGCAAAAAGAGCTAGCTTGCTAGGTTTTTCGCTGTAGTCCCCCTCTGTATTAAGAACAGATATCTTTAATCCAAAAACAAATGGAACCTCCTCCTCTTGAAAGAGCTTGTTAAATACTCTAAACCCATAAAAAGTGTCTTCAAGTAAAACAACCTTTCCTAATTGGTCGGTTTTAGCTATATCCAATATTTTCTCTGCGGTGAGAATAGACTTACCTACACTAAACTGACTCTTAAAAAGAGGGATCATGCAGGAATTCTAAAGAAGATCACTCGTGTTGTCAAACGAAAAAGACGGGCAACCAGAATATTTTTTCTTCTCAATATGAGTCCCTACTCCTTCGTCGAGCATAACTTGTAAATTTTCTTTAACGTAAGACGACTTAATGAACTTGTCTTTTTCTCCAAGCAAATGGTAATACTCAAATGGAAACTTGAATGGACAGTGCCACATTAAATCTCCGTTCTTTTTTAATTGTCCTACGCGAGTAGCTCTGCCACAAACAATTTTACCAGCAAACCCTTCTTCCTTCGCTGGATACCCCTTATCCCAAGCAAGGCCACTAACCGCAGTATTGTGATTGAAATTATTGATTACCTGTTGAACATCAGTCAAAAAATATTCAAAACCTTCTAAGTCTAGTTCATCTAACGGCTCCATAGCCATAAGACCTTCCCCGTTCAAGTCGAACTTTAAGAATAAGAACTCCATGCGTCTCTTCAAGTATTCTGGATACAAGTATTTAACAGCAAGACAATACATGTAATCCTGCATGTTGTCTGTATACTCCTTACCTTCAAAGATACTTTTTGAGGTTTTGAAATCTCGGATTATAGCTGTTTTTTTTCTTTTAAATAAAAATAGTTTATCTATAAAGCCTAGTATCCGATAATCCTTATCGCCTTCATTTACAGAGATGTCGAAATCTTTCTCAGAGATAGCTTCTGTAGGCTTCCCCTCTGTGTCCCCAAAGAAATCAAAATTCAGACCCTCAACTGTCATCTTGTTGATTAGGTCCATATTCTCAAAGTCGTCTATCTCATACTTTTTAGCGTAAGCTTCTATCATCCTCTTAATCGGAGGACTAACATTTATATCTTGAGCTTTGATAATCGCTGTATAATGCTTCCTGTGTTTAGGATTACCTAAGTTCTCAAAAACAGCATGGCAGATTGTCCCACGCAAAGATCCATGATTAGATTTATCTGGTAAGCGCAGATGATACTTGGCCCAATATTGCCAAGTACAAGTTTGCATTGTTTTTATGCGAGAGGCTGAGAGAGGCTTATTTTTAGATTTCTCCATAATGGAAGTCGTATTTTTTTTCAAACTTCCGTAAATTGGAAGTGAATGTTTTATTGACCCCACGTTTATTCATCTCTTTAGCGAAATCAATAACGTTAGCCATCGATTCATTATGTTTAACTGAGTCGCAATATTCAACATATTTATCTATTTGACCTTTATCCATGTCTCCAAAATCATTCTCTGGAGGAGGGGAAAAGAATACTTTGTCAAAATCAATTTGATCGCAGAGTTTAAATATAGACTTTATTGAGCCTTCAAATCCCCTGTTCGAACCTGAATTAAAATCATTATTAAACGCAATGATAATTTTATCTAAAGGTAAACTATGAAGTTTAGAAATGAACTTTGGTGAAACGTTCAAGCCGAAAGAAACAAGTACATTCTTAATCCCAGCGTTAAATAAAGAAATGCAATCTCCAATAGATTCTACCACATATACGCAACGATGTTCTTCAATCGCATCAGCGACATCATTTATACTATAATAAGGATAAAACCAATCAGAACACCTCCCATTGTGTAGCCATTTGGGTCTAGGGTCATCTGTTACCTTACGACCTGAAAACCCGTGTATCTTACCATCAGAGCGCATAATAGGGAATATAACTCTCTGATACATTTTGCCAGACATAGCTAATCCACATTTAAATTTTTTAAGAGTATCTTCTGAGATCCCTCTGTTAAAATAAAAATCATAATGAGGCAATAGTCTATTTAAACAAGTATCTGGGTATGTTTTCTCCTCACTCAAAAGATGCTTTTTTCTGGCACGTTCATATATATTTACACCATCCGTCTTCAAATAAGAATTTAAAACATTCTTATCATTTGTATTAAGAGTTTTTTGGAGTAAGGCTTTAAAAGGAAGAAAAATAGAATCCTCTACATAGTCTTTCCAAACTCCAGTGTCTTTATAAATTTGAAGGGCCGTAGTATTACTCCCAGACCTGTAGACTGCGCTAGTTCTCCAATAAGAACCATGATCTTTGAGTTTATACCCTAAGTCCTCCAAAATAGATCTGTAATCAGTCATTGCGAAAGAACCATTGGAATATCGTCATTGCCCTCGTTGGTCTCTAGCGAAACATCAACGTTATTAACAGAGTTTACAATATCTTGAAGGTCTCCTCTTTCTTCGATTCTAAAATTTTGAATATTCAAGTTTATAAAGTTCTTTCGGTTAGAACCATCTGGCATCTCAACAGCATTGATAGCACGGAGAGCGTCTTTGCCTAAGTGTCGAGCCTTAAGGTTTACTAGCTTATGAGTACCGAATCGATCTCCATCTTGGTGAATTTCATCTGCAACCTTTGTCCTCAACAAAAACAAATGAGAGCAGAATTGAGTAATGCCATCAGAAAGTGAAACAACGCTTTCATCGTCAACAATAGAGTCTGCGTTACGGTTACTAGTAATTCCAAGTCTATTCGCTTGAACAGAAGTCATCATTGACACGCAAGGCTTCCCATCAAAACACAAGTCTCTGTGAATAGTCTGCTTGAACAAATGAACCATCGAGGCTACTTGCTGCCAACCTTCATTCTTACCAAGGTTATTGAAGTCTGTCTTAATGTAATCAAAACTAAAAATCATTCTGTTACCCCTGCCAACTTTAGAGTAGTAATACCTTTTTAGATAAGAGCACATCTCTTCCGCAGACATGCCAGCAACATTCACATAATAAAACTGCATATTGCCAGCCTTAATCTTATCCCAAGTTCTACGTACCCTCGCCACAACCTCTTCAACAGACCAGTCCTTATAGCTAGAAGTTCTCCACTTTCCACTTTGTAGGAGGTAAACGGGGATACCACTCATCGCAGAACATTGACGGAAAGTAAGCTCTTCTTCACTCATCTCCCCATTGTCAAAGTGTAAGACGGGGATGTTATATTTAGCTCCAGTTCTTGTAGTATAGTCCATGCAGAACTGAGTTTTTCCCACGCCAGAACGAGCTACAATAACAGAGATATTACCCTCAAGAAGAAGAGATCCGTAAATCTCGTTTATTCTTTCGTGTGGACCCATTAATCCAGATTCTTCAACAGGATTATTCCCTCTATCTTCCACTAAATCTTCCATCATGTCAAAAAGATTAACTGGTCCATCGTCAGAGAACTCAAACTCTTTGATATTTTTATTATAGATTTCGTCAGCTTTATCTATAATTTCTGAATATTTTATGTCAGGATCGACCTTTTTAACATAAGAGGCTACGTCCCTTGCGGAGCGATAAATCTCTCTACGCGCAGAGAACTTTTTCAATTCCTTTACCGAAGAAATAAATATATCTTCTGTTATCTTATGATAGACAAGGGAGCGAATATATTCTGGGAGATCAATACTATCTGGGAAACTGACCTTGAGCTGTTCTAACCTTGGTATGAGGATGGTGTCATCTATAGTCTCTGTGTTATTCAGAGCATTTCGGATGAGCTTGAAGATAGATAGATTTACAACAGAATCATCGCTAAAGAAATCTTTTTCATTTAAGAACACTGAAACTTCAGCCCACTTGTGAGGGTGCTGGAGAAGACCTTTCAAAACTGTCTTCTCTAAGTCTAAGCTAGCTATCATTCGCCCACCTCCTGCTGTTGGAATATTTCAACCAATTTAGTGAGAGCCATGTCAACACAAGCATTGTCTGTTTTACTGGAGAAGGTAGGATGGCCTGATTCATTTATGTAAAATAAAAAGAATCCTTTGTTTCCTCCACTAGGAGAACCAGTACAGTCGAACAATTTAGTAAGGATGCTTTGAGGTAAAGTATTTTCTGTTTTATCAAAAAGATTCATATTACGTCTAACTCGTTTAGTAGATCTTCATTCAGAGTATCTTTCTCTAGTATTCTTACAAGTCTAATTTTGTTAATATCGCAAAAATATTCCTTTTTCTCGTCTCTTTGCAATTGTGACAGAAAATTCTGCCTTGAGTTTGAGTGAAAAAATTTATTAAATTTGTAATGCTGGTTGCCATCAACTTCTATTGCAAGTTTTTTATTCGCGTTATAAAAGTCTATAGTCATTCTAGTTCCAAGAACAGGGAACTCTTCAAAAACTACATCTGAAATCCAGTGTGAGTATAAAAGGTCTTTTACTTTTTTTTGGATCTTACTCCGACACTTTTTATCCCAGTCAATTAAATATTTCGATGAGTTTTTTAGCTTCTGTTCACGACCAGTTGTCGTAAGAAAAATCATACAAAAATATTCTCAGCAATAAATAAGTGCATCCCCTTAGTGATTTCCTCACTGTTCTCTAAAAGGTCATACAGAGCTTTCATCCCCTGATACTTCTCTTGAACTTCGACTCCCCTATCAGCAAGATACTTGATAAGTTCAGCATCAATCTTAAACCAAGAAGCAGACTTCTCAATAAAGTTCCACATTAAAAGCATCTCAATGATCTCACGCTCAATCCAAATAGACTTACCATCAGATCGACCATGCTTGATTGGGTAACGAATACGCATACCAGTACTTTCATTCGTAGACTTCTGAATATGAACTTTCGCGTAATGACCTATAATAGAATTCTCTGGGCTTGGCCTTGCCTTTTGATCTTGTAGAATTAGATCAGATTGGTTTCTTCTTTCGAAGTTTATAATCCAGTCTGGATAGTGAAGAGCTGCATTGCCACCGCTAGAATTAGTTTGGTTGTTTGGATCACTAGGAGCATATTGATTAGTCTTTATAGTTGACCGAACCTGAGAGACCATAATACACATATGACCAAATTTACCCATTCCAAGACTAACTCGCTTTAAGAAATCTGAAGTAAGAGATGCACCTGCTGCAACTTTTGCTGCATCACTGGTAGTCTTCTCTAGATCAGATTTAGGAAGCAAGCCATCCATACTGTCGATGACAATGCAAAATTTTTCTCTATCTGGATTATTTCTTAGTAATTCTCTAAGACCATCAAAAACTGTGTCGTAAATGTGACACTCCCAAACAAGGCAAGTGCCTAAATCCCAGTCTTCTGGGTCAGTCACAAATTTCAATCCAGAACGCTTTTGGATGTCTGCTGATAAACGACCCTCCGCTTTGATATAAAGACCCTTGGTCTTCTCTACCGTCTCAAGCATATTCTTCATAACATGAAGAGCTTCATTTGTTTTACCACCCTCGTTACAACCAATGAAACGCTGGAGTCCAGCTCCAAGACCTCCACCCACAAACTGATCTAGAATTAGGGAGCCAGTCGAAACTATGTAAGGCTTTGCAGTCTCTTCATAGTTGTAGTGGAATTCTTTATTACTCTTAAAAAACTTCGACATAAATTGCGAAGTCCCAACTTTTTCTTTTGCACTTTTCTTACTCATCTAAAAAATCTCTCAGGGTTTTTCTTTTTTCGATCAATCTATCTTCTCCGAATTTGAGCTTGTGGTCAACCATTTTCTCGGAGTTTTTTGGCTTGTAGTAAAATTCCCTGTGTTTTTTATCTAAGTATACTAATCCCTCCTTGGTCAAGAAATATTTTATTGACCCATTAAACTTAAATGGAGGCTTGACCTTTAATAAAAAGTCAACGTCATTTTCAAAACGCTTAAACAGCTTTGTAGCTGCGATCATATCCAGTTTGTAATTAATAGAAGGCTGATCATTCAGCATCTTCCTTATAAACTGTTGCCTCTCTTTAAAGTAAGAAGGTTTTTTGGCTGTTTTTTTTTGATTTTTAAAACTAAACCCGCATTCACAAACTAGAGAACGAGCAGAGCATAAGGCAGAACATTTTGGACATTCTTTTTTACCCTTTGGCATAAATCAATCCTAACATGAATTAATATCGTTTGCAAGCATTTTTCTCACAAGACCAATAAAGTTTGTCTTAGGCTTCCAGCCCAAGTCCCTCCTAGCATCTGAAGAGTCTCCCCAAAGCACCTCTACTTCAGCAGGTCTATAGAATTCTGGGTTAATCTGCATCAAAATCCTACCTTCATGCACATACTGCTCATCTACACCCTTACCAACCCACTTGCACTTTTCTACAGCAAAGCCAGCAAAATTAAACGCTTGTTCTACAAATTCCCTAATAGTATGAGTTTCATTTGAAGAAAGGACGTACTCTCTAGGAGCTTCTTGATTCAACATTAACCAAACACCTTCTACAAAGTCTTCCGCATCACTCCAATCTCTTTTCGAATCAATATTCCCCAACTCAAGAGGTTTAAAATCATTTAAAATATACTCATTTTTAATGCGAGCCACATTCTTTGTTATCTTACGAGTGACGAACTCTTCTCCACGACGAGTACCTTCATGATTAAACAACCAACCTTGAATAGCGTAAAGGTCGTAAGAATCTCTCCATACTTTTACCATGTGCCTCGCACTAGCCTTAGAAACACCGTAGGGGCTTCTTGGGCGCAAAGGGTGAAGCTCTGACTGGGGAGAGTATAAAACGTCTCCAAACTCTTCTGAAGAGCCAGCATTGTAGTAGCGGCAATTAGGACAATGTTTCCTTATAGCCTCTAGTTGATAAAGAACAGCCATTGCGTTTGTCTCCATATGATTAACTGGCATCTTCCAACTCACACCAACAAAAGAATTAGCAGCGAAATTGATGAAGTAATCTGGCTTGTGCTCTGCTATCACCAGCTCTGTATTAGTTTGATCAGCGACATCTAAGTCAATAAGTTTGAATCGAGGATTGTCTATTAGATGAGCAATATTATCGTGGTTTTTTACACTTAATCTGCGGACACCAGCTACAATAGTATGCTCAGTATTCTTTAAGAGATAATCTGCCATAAAACTACCGTCTTGACCTGTTACCCCTGTAATAATAATCTTTTTCATATGATATAGTCGCTGCAAACCCCAAAGCAATCGTAATATTTAGACCGCCAGTTTCTATCATTATCTACTATAATAGATTTATCGACAACAGGTTTATTGGGGAATGTCCAAATAAAACCTTTAGACGTTAAGGTGTAACTATCAGAATCATGCCAAAAATAATTTACATTGCTTGAGCAATACTGTAGAGCTTCTGCATTTTTACAATGAACCCAAAGACCTTCTTGATCTAGAAACGCAGGATGAATAATATACTCTGGGATATCATGACCCAGAAAAAGTTTACCAAATTCGTACCACAGATCTATTTCACAATCATACCCTAAACTTAGAACTTTTTTTATTTGTTCTGGATGGTTTTCTAAATCAGATGGGCCATTTAGATTACCTCTATGGGAAATAACCTTCATTATCCTACTAAATACTTATCCGCAGTATTCGAAGAAGTCCTTATCACAATCAAATGAGTATCTTCGTGAAATTTAGACTCTGATACCATATAAGGATCAATCACGAAAACCTCCCCTTCTATAAACCTTTCTCCATTTATCTCTACATCACCCTTTGTGACAACATTAATCTCTGTGCTTAATTTATGATAATGGTTCTGAGTTTCACAACCCTTATCATACTTATGGTAGCCAACTTCAAAGTCTTGAGTTTTAAAAATGGAAGGCTCAAAGTTTCCAACCAACCACCCATTAACCATATCACCCAACTTATATTTTTTCATTGAATTCAGCTTTAGTGATTCTCGGGATATGCCTACCCCCGTCAAAAGAGGTTCTTTCCCAGATATCTACCATGTTTGAAAGCATGCTTGCATCAACAACTCTAGATGGTACTGAAAAATAATTAGCACAATTATGTTTTATCGAATATTCTGCTGCGTATTCGTCGTAAACAACAGCGGCTCTTACACCTTTATTTTTACTACCCGCTATATTGACTCCTTGCCCAGTCCTACAAAAAGCTATAACATGATCACTGAACCCTCTATTTAGAGCATCTATAGCTTGCCCAACATAATCATTGTAATCACAATCTTTATCGACAAAAGTTCCATAATCAACGTAACGGAGACCTCTTTCAGTTAAGATTTTACAAGCTTCATTTTTTAAGTCAAACCCAGAATGGTCAGCGCATATTGCTATTGGCTTATCTCCAAATTTAACTAAGGAGTGAGTTAAATAAAACTCTAATTCTTCTGGAGTCCCCATCAAGTGCATCTTATTAACCTCATTTATATTTACCTTAGCCCCATCTTTAATCATAAGGTTATAAAGAGGACAGATGTAAAACTCTCCACGAGTCATAATTTCCTGATCAATCATTTGTTCTGCATACTTCACGAATGAAGCCCCACTACCAAATGTGTAAACGCCAACCGCCGCATTCTCACTGATAACTTCTTTTTCCGCTGTTTTTGTAACGAAACCCTCGTCATTTAATTTGGCATAACTATAACCATTATTATTACTCTTGAATGTAAGAATCGTTCCATCTACATCTGGTTCTATATCAGTTGGATCAAAAAAATCTTCGAAGTAAACATCCAATGTGTAAATCATTAATGGATTATCATTATTTATATAATTCTTCGCCATTAAACAAGTTTCTACCGAACCTCTTGTTACATGATCTAGAATAATTAACTTTATGTCTTCTCCATACTTTTGTTTTAAAATCTTATCTAAAGAGTAATCATTAACGTGGTCTCTCCGCAAACAAAAAATTAAATTACACCGATCTTTATTTAAAATTGAACTTAAACTAAGATCAATCATTTGAGTATCACCAACCATAATTAATTGTTTAGGCATCACGTAACCCTCATCAACAAATCTTTGCCCCCTCCCGGCGATAGGTATTAATATGTTTGTTTTATTTTTCATTTTTTGATTTGATTAGATTAAATGTTTTTTTATGGCTGTCACTTATTATTTTTTCTAAACTAACACCTTTGCTATCAATTAAATAACTTATAACAGCGGCTGCAAACATATCGCCCGCTCCAAGTATATTCGCATCAGTTAAAGTTTTTTCAATTTCCGTTTCAAAAAAATCTCCGTTTTTTCTGTAGAAATAACTCCCGTGAGAGTGGTGAACCAAAATGTCCCCTTTGACAAGTTTTTTCAATTCTTCCACAGGCAACCATAAATCGTCATCAGAAATAAATAACAAATCCACATACTTTAATAACTCAACGTCTTTTAAGCTTAAACCAGCGCAAATATCCGCAGATACAAATTTACTTTTGGTAGCAACCTCTGAGATAAATCCAGTCTCCTTTAATTGATTTAAATATAAAACATGAGACCAGTCTGAATTATGTATGAATGGAATTCTTTTCTTCAAAGAAAGAGATGCTTTAGAAGATCTTCTACTCTTATCCGTATCAACGTAAATTAAAGCTTCTCCTATTTCAGTAGGCTCTACATGAACTTTATGATTACACACTTGTATCAGAGCATCCCAAACATTAGCTAATCCACCAACAGTTTCATGGATCTTGATCCCATCGAAAATAGTATCATGTGTCAGATGGCCATATAAGCTTATTTCAAAATTTTTCATCTTTATCTAAAGCTAAGAAATCATTTAGTAAGAATTTTTTTACAAGACCCCTAGAAGAGCATACGTTATACAATTCGTCTAAAACATTTTCTCCCCCTTTGCTATGAAGGGTATTCTGATTACCACAAATATCTCTTATCTCGGAAACAGCGTCTTTAGGGCAAAATTTATAAGAAACTCTTTCCATTATGGGAGCGTCAAATATATCATCTCCTATAAAACACATTGAATCTTCTGTAACGGAGTATTTATTCTTAAATTCAGATATAAAAGAAGACTTGCATTTATCGCGAGCATAATAAAAATCTAAATTTCTATTTAAAGCGATAGACTCATTGATATTCTTATCTCCTGATAAAAATATAACCCTACAAGAAGAAGCTTTAAACTTTTTAATTGCAGAAAAATCCTTGTCACAAAAGGTCTTATACTTAGCTAACCCAGTGTCATCATAATACTTTTTACCGTCAGTCAACACTCCGTCTACATCCAATATCAAAAGCTTTATCATTTTATCTTTTTGGGAAGGCTTCATTGCCATCAATTGTTATATGAGCGTTTTCAGACATGTCGCAATTATACCTAATGCAATGGATATCTAAAGAGTCCTTTACTAAGTCTACATTAATAAAACTCATCTTGTCAACCATTTCCTCATAAGTCCACCCGTTTTTTTTCATTATGTTATAACATAATTGTTTTTCTGGTTGATTAAAATCAGGACCAACTTGACGGTAAGACCATAAATCTAAAGCGTAATCAAGCCCACTAAATGTAACGAAATCATGCATCTCATGTATGCTTGGTTTGTAATTGAGATACGAGCATAAAGAATCCTCCTTTATCATTTTTTCAAAAGCCATACGGATAACTCCTTTTTGATTTGTCCATAATAAATCACCTCTAACTTTAACTATCCAAGGTTTATTTATTGCACGAATACCTGCCTCAGAACTCATGCATTGTAAATTTATATTATTATAACCCTTAAACGATGGGGTTGTATTTAAAATAATAGGGACTTGCTTGGCAACCTCTTTTATATTCTCTATTGGCTCATTATCCCAAGTAGACCAAACGTAAGAAAAGCTCTGGTCTAAGTTAGATAAAACCCTTTCGTAGTTATTCGTTGGTCCTTGGATAACTATTCCGACATCATTTAAATCAAAGTCCCTCATATCTTGTCGTATAATTGATTTTGTTTTTTTTGTTTATCTATATCTTTAACGTGAAGAATACTAAACATGGGGTCTATTTGAGATTGCCCACCAGAGCGAAACCCCTTTGGGATTTCATGCACCTTACCCTCCCACCTAATGTGGCCTTGAGTGGACATAAATCTTAATTGATAGTCAGGATAACCTTCCCAACCCATATCATTAATTTGCCAATTAAAATTTTTAATATCTTTTTCTGTAGCACCTCTAACTACATTAATCCGAGGAACAGCAAATAAATCATATTGACATGACTTAGCTACATTCCTAATTAAATTCAAAAGGGTAAATGGAATTTGCTCATCAGCATCTATTTGGAATAAAAAGGGCTTGGTAGCATATTTAAATAATTCGTTCTTAAATTCTGCAAAATCATTTTGAAAATCAAAATACTTTAAAGTTAATCCAACATATCCGCAAAAATCTTGTATTTCCTTCGTTACTTTGTTTTTATCTGCTAAGACAATAACCTCCTCTTCTGGTAAAATATAAGGTTCAAGTGAATTAATTAATCTTTTAAATTCAAAAAACTCGTCTGCTACAGTTATTCCATAAGTAATCATGATACTTGGTGACTCTAATCAATATACTTTTTATTTATAAAAATTAAATCAGCTTCCGGGCAAGATACCAAAGAGCAATCATTTTCATGAATCAACTCAAACCCTAAATCGTTTAAGGCTTTAATATCTTGGTCTTTATTTGTCTGACCTTCATACATCATTTCGATATCTGTTGAAGACACACAAGACTCCATTTGTATAAAAACAGTTTTTTGTAACCAGTCTCCAGCACTCAAGATACAATCTAAATCATTTCCTTGTGCATCCACTTTTATATAATCAACTCTATCAAAATCCGTTTTATCTAAAATTGATTTTAAAGTAACACAATCAACTTGTATTTCTCCAGTTTTTGAAATATTGCGCGGTGCATACCAACCATCTCTTGACCTATCCCTTACTAAATTTTCTAATTTCATTTTTAATAGGGAATTACAACCCGCTTCATCATAAGTGTTGAAATTAGCCTTCCCTGTTTTTGTAGAAATTGCAGCCTGAATGAATTTATTGCAAGCGTTCGTTTCATAATTTATTGGATCTATTCCAATTGTATAAAACTTCTTGCCTCGCATCTTAAATAAAAACTGGCGTATAAAACCACCTCTATGATGACCAATGTCAACAACATTCAATAAATCTCTTTCTTCTAATACTGTAGATATTAAATTTTCCATAATGTTTCAAATAACTAAATTTTAAGTGCTCCCCAAATTCCGAAAAGATAAGAAAACTTACTAAATTTATCGCTGTCCCTAATTTCTTCATTTACAGCCTGAGCTAGTCCTTCAAAACCTGCATTTTCTATCTTAGGATCTGGATAGTCATGGCCAAAAATAATTCCACCTGATTTTAATTTAGGAGTCCACGATAGTATATCTAATTTCACGTTCTCGTAATCATGTTCTGCGTCAATAAAAATTAGATCAAGAGAATTATCTTCAAAATCTTTGGCCGCATCTGCTGAATATTTTTCTATAACGGAGATAGAATCTAAAATACCACTATCTTTTAAATTCTTCTCGAAATCCGCTCTTGTGGAGGCTCCTTGCAAAGAGTCTTTGTGCTCTGCTGATCCTAAAAAGGGGTCTACACAAAATAGTTCAAATTGATCTTTTGGTATATTGGATTTGAAAGCGTAAGTGGCTCTACCTTTCCAGCATCCAACTTCAATAGCCTTACCTTCAAGAGTGGAGAAGATAACCCACATCAATGGAATTTGATAACCACATAACCAACCTTCAATCTTATTGGTTTCGTCAATAAGATTTTTTATGAAGTTCGGGTTGATTCTATTTAATAAATTTTGGTATTTTTTGAATATACCAAGATCTCTTTCTAATAGTTCACTCATAAAAAACTCCTTCTAGGTAAGCACGACCTAGAAGGAGCGATATAAGTCACCTCAAAGCTTTACTTAACTTTGATCATTATATCTTTCTGTTCCTCTTTCTCAAGAGGTATTTTGATTCTCAATAGGCCATTTTTATATTCTGCCTCAATGGAATCCTTATCAACGTTCTGGTGCAAGGTGAAGTGCTTCTTGACAGAGCGTCGAGATATTTTTCTATGGTAGAATTCAGCATCATCATCTTTTTGCTGAGATCCCGCCTCAATCTTTAAGGTTTGGCCAGATACAGATACAGAAATATCTTCCTGATCTAATCCAACCAATGCAAACTCAAGAATAAAATCATCATCCTTGTCTTTATAAGCATCAAAAGGCTCTGAGCCTGAATAAAATGGAGTGTTAGCTTGATTAGCTAACGATTGCATACGCTTAAAGATATCTCCCTCGAAAACCAAGGGAGCCAACATTTTGTTTATCATCATTGTCATACTACTATTTTTAGTTAGTTTTTGTTTTTCTAGCCCCAATTTGGGTACTGGAAATTCTCAGACAATAGAGATATACTAAATTAATCCTCGTCGAATTGTGCTTCGTCGATACGATCTAGTATAAATGCTATTGTTTCATCGAGTTCTACCTCGTCTGTTAAATTAATTTCTGGTTCGGTCATAGTGCATGTATATACACAAACGAAACCCTTGGGGAATTTTACCCCTCACAAGATTTACATTCCATCAAAGACCTTGATAGTTCTTGGCTTGGATTAGCGCTCCTTTGGTAATACAAACCTTTCACTCCATTCTCCCAAGCGAAAATCATAAGTTGATTAACTTCTTTCATTGGGGTCTTTG